>Ga0190304_1000518_pt1 | contig 18189 bp, 18 predicted proteins | sample 48700712_MG_FD_161670 | JGI IMG/M metagenome (GOLD analysis project Ga0190304, IMG submission 161670) | Hydrothermal vent sediment bacterial communities from Southern Trench, Guaymas Basin, Mexico - 4870-07-1--2_MG | ecosystem: Environmental > Aquatic > Marine > Hydrothermal vents > Sediment ...
ATTTTTGTTTCATCGTCGGTAGAGGAAAAAGACATATTGAGGATCATTTTACGCCAGATTGGGATTTTGTCGAGGAAATATATAGGAAGGGAAAAGAAAAACAGGCTATTTTGTTAGAAAAATTCTACAATATGATAGAAAATTCGCTGATTGTTTGGATTAATCAACCAGTACCAATGGGAACAGGCGATGCAATCCTAAGAGCAAAAAAATTTGTAGACAGGGATATTTTTCTCACGGTGGCAGGTGATAACATTTACCTTGGAAAAAATATATTTAAAGATTTAATAAGGAAATTCTCATTATATAAAGGGTTCTTTTTAACTGTTAAACAAGTTGAGGATGCGACAAAATATGGTGTTATTGAAATAAAACAATATTTAGAAACAGACGTTATTACTGTAAAAAAAATTATAGAAAAACCTAAATATCCTCCATCAAATTTAGCTAATACATCCATTTATGTAATGTTTCCAGAAATTTTTTCTCTTATAGAAAAAACTAAACCAAGTCCAAGAGGCGAAATCGAAATTACTGACACTATTCAAATGCTAATAGATAGAGAAGATAACGTATATGGATATATAGTTAAAGATGCTTTTTGGATAGATGTCGGTAATCCAATATCGTATCTTAAGGCAATTTCGTATTCTCTAATGATATTAGATAAAAAAACTGGCATTCTAACAATATTATATGACACTTTTAAGGATAAAATTTCAGGAGACTAAAATATTATAAAGCTTGATATACTGATTACTTACAACATCCCAATTATATCTTTTAAGAATTTCTCTGTAAGCATTTGTAGCGAGATAATTTGCTTTTTTCTTATCTTCAATTAATTTAATTATACTGTCTTTAAGAGATTTTATATTCTCGGGTTCAACCAATAATCCAGTAATACCATCCTTTATAACTTCTATATTACCTTCAACTTTAGTTGCGATAACAGGAACTTGACACGCCATAGCTTCAAGTATAGAAGTTGATAATCCCTCTATTCTAGAAGGCTGTACATATATATCACTACCTTTTATGTATTCAAGTACCTCTCTATGATCTTTAAGAAAACCTAAAAAATGTATATTATCATGTCCCTTAGCTTGTTTCATCAATGTTTCTCTTAACGGTCCTTTTCCAATGACTATTAGATGAACATTATCAATCTGTTTAAAAGCTTCAATTAATATATCTAATCCTTTCTCCTTAGACAATCTTCCTGCATAAACAACTTGTTTATCATATATTTTTTTTGAAGTTTCAGGTATATCCTCTAAATCAATCGCATTTGGTATATAAATAGCATCAAAACCCATTTTCTTATAATATTCAATAACCTTTTCTGATACAGCTGTAAGCTTATCCGCGTATCTTAATAATTTACTCTCCATTTTTTTAGCAATATAAGAATATAAATTCCCATGAGTAATTCTTATATATTTTGAGTAGACACCATGAAGAGTTAAAATCTTTTTGCCTTTTGCAAATTTCATTGGAAGTGCAGCTGGAACATTATGAGCATGTATAATATCATACTCTTTACCATAAGTTTTAAAAATTGCAGATATCATAAAACTTAAATTTTTCATACCTTTGATTCTTATTATCCTGACATCATTAGAAGACAAAACATCTACTTGAATATTCTTTCTTAATAGCCATTTTTTAAGATGACTTACATGACTTCCAATCCCGCCTATACCTCCTAAAGTAGGAGAAATTAATAGAACCCTCATATATTATCCAAGTAGTTTAGTAAACATTATAAATATATAAGTCTAGCTTCCCACACATAGAACTATCTCATTTTAACATACATTTTATTAAATCAAGAATTGTTACAACAAAATATCCATACTTTTATTGAGTATAGAACAAGGAAAATAAGGTAAAACAAAAATAGATCGATAGCCAATAATATTTAAAATCCTAAAGGATAGAGAAATACATAATAAAACTTATATTGATTGTTTGTTGAGAAAACATTGGATAATAGTTAGAATTAATTTATGTTAAGTGTTAAAAGATATATTCATGAGACTAAACTGATATAAATTTTAAGGTATTTTTGAGCACTTTTTTCCCATGTAAATATTTTAGCTCTTCTAATACTTTCAATTGATTTAGAATATCTAAACTTTTTGTCATATATTGTTTTTAGAATTTTTTCCGAAAGATCATTGAAATCTCCTGGACAGAAATGTATTCCAGCACTTCCAGCAACTTCATAAGTTCCTCCCATTTTAGGCACAATAACTGGAAGCCCAGTTGCCATAGCTTCTAGAACAACTAAACCAAATGGCTCAAGTCTAGCAGTATGAATAAAAATGTGAGCATAGCGAAAAAGATTTATAAATTCATAAAATGGCAACTTTCGTGTTATTAATCTAACTTTATCCAATAGTTTTTTCTTAACACAAAATTTTAAAACATCTTTTAATAAAGGACCATTACCTTTTATCACTAATTCAACATTATTTAACTCCCTACTTATTTTATCAAAAGCTTTAAGCAAAATGAACGGTTCTTTAAAAGGATGTAATCTCGATATATATAGAAGTATAACTTTGTTACTGTGTACATTTTTTCGATTTATAAAAAAGGAAGGTAGCACACCATGATAAACAATACTAAAGCTATTTATATTGTATAATCTTTCAAGCATTTCCTCAGTAAACTTACTTATACTAATTATGGGCACTCCTTCATTATAAAGTTCCTTAAGTTTATGAAGCTCTTTATAATAATATTTTTTATACTTTGGATCTATTTCTATTTGTGGAAGAGGAAAACCATGTGACGTAATAATTGTCCTTTTAACTTTCCAGACAGGATCTGCTTGAAATGCCGAGTTTGCATGTACAATGTCTACAAATGGTGAAAATAGATAGTCAAATGATTTTAAAATAAATTTTTTGCCTTTCATATGTGGCAATGTTCTCTTAAATATACTCGTTTTTTCAAGATTATAACTAGTGTATATCGACACGTGATTAGATAATGTAGATAAAAGACCAATATTATAATGATTAACTGTATGTGGCATAAACAGAACTTTCATACCTATTTTCAGTAATTAGACTTATTTATAAAGCTATATAAATAATATCAAAAATTAAAATGAAAGTATATGATTAAGGGATTAGTAGATATCATTATACCAGTATATAATTCAGAAAAATATCTTAAGGAATGCCTTGATAGTGTATTCAATCAAAAATATCAAAATATACATGTCAATATAGTATATACACCTTCAGTAGATAATACTCTTAAAATAATAGAGAAATATATTGGAAGATTTGAAGATAAAATAAATTTAATCATAACAGAAAAAGGAGCTAATCAGGCCGAGGCTAGAAACAAAGCACTCAAAAAAGTAAAAGGTGAATATATAGCGTTCCTTGATTCCGACGATTATTGGCATCCCGATAAATTGTATAAGCAAATAAATATTATTAAAAACAGTAATGCTGGAGGTACATATACAGATGTTATAGTAATAGATGAAAAAGGAAAGGAAATACAAAGACTTGAAACACCGGAATGGAACAGATCATCATGGTTAAGAAAGAGATATATAACTTTCTCATCAATTCTCTTAAAAACAATCTATGTTAAAAAACAAAAAATATTCTTCGATAAAAATCTTAAAATTGGAGAAGACTTTGATTTCTTAATTAATTTTTCAAAGTACACTAATCTAAAGAAAACTCATGGATTTTATACTTTTTATAGGATACATTCTCAAAATGTGACACGTAATATTAAAAGTGCAATAAGATATAGAATGATAGTATATAGGAAACATAAAATGTATTTGTTGTATCTTTATTCTTATTTAGCTTACTTGAAATATAGCATATTTAAATTTTTTAAACAAAAATAAATTTAAATCACCTATTTTATAAAAATAATTTAATAACATTGTCAAGCTAAAATTCTTGCCATCCTGGTGCTTATACAATGCAGAAACAAACTAAAATAAGCATAGCGTCAGCTATATTGTTTTTACAATTTGTCCTAGGATCGGCTGTAGGAATACAAAGAACAATAATTTCTATATTCTCAAGAAAATTCATAGATTCAGCTTTAATAGCTTTTCTACCTATTATTTCATTTGGACTTCTTAAAGGTATTATTGATTTTTTTGGAGGAATAATATCTGATAAAATTGGTAGAAAAATATCAATGGCTATAGGAATCGTCGCATATTCTATAGGAATATACTTGATTATTTATTTCGAAAATCTAGAGTCATTAATCATTGGAAACATACTAATAGGAACTGGTGAAGGATTAAATCATATTGCTTCAATGGCTGCTCTTTCAGATATATTTACTTCAGAGGAATCCGCTACTTCTTTTGGTTTTATGGAAGGATTTGCTTATACCGGTTATGGTGTAGGAGCAATCATAGCTGGATTCCTTTCAAGCTCTTATAGAATCCAAGCATCTTTCTATTTTGGTTTCTATGCTTCGCTTTTCGCCTTTATCTTTGCTTTACTTTTTATTAAAGAAACTAAACATCTTATTAAAAGAGAAAAAAGATACGAATATGAAGAGATAACGATACGTAAAGGAATAGGGAAAGTATTCAGATATCCTAGTTTAATTATAACGTATATAGTTGCTCATATTACAAAGTTGTCTGATTCATTAATGTGGGCCGCATTGCCTTTATATCTGCAAACAAAGGGTTACGGATTTATAGGTATAGGACTCATAGAAGGAATATTTATTTTCTTCTGGGCGTTATCAATGCCATTTTGGGGGAGACTTTCAGATAGAGTTGGTAGAAAACCTATAGTTTCAATAGGAGTTACAATTAATGCCTTATCGATTATATTATTCCTTTATAGTAATTCTATGCTTGATAATATAATGACCGCGGTTCTTTTAGGTCTCAGTTATGGAATGCACTATCCTGTACTACCAGCCTTAACCACAGATTTAGCTCCTCTTGGGATAAAAGCTACAGCATTAGGAATTTTTAGAGGTTTACGAGATAGTGGCATCTTCACTGGAGCTATATTAATTGGTCTATTATTGGATATCTTAGGATTAAACCAGGCTTTTTATATTATTTCAGTTTTATTATTCATCAGCTCTGCATTAATTTTTGTTATAGCTAAAGAAACACGACCGACATGGCCATTCTTTAGACTCGTTTACGAACATGTCCAAAAAATAAAGGAGATAATCATATTGCATGGAGACTTTCTTAACATGTATATTTCTGGCAATATTCGAGAAGCCTATAAAATAAATAAAAAAATCAAGAATTTAGAAAGAGAAGCAGATATTATAAAGAGACAAATAATGGGAAAAATTTGGGCATCAGCTATTCCTATCGGTGACAGCATGGATTTTGAAAAACTTACGGAAACAATAGATAAAATAGCTGGAGCAATTCTTGAATGTAATGAAAGAATAACTAGAATAAATCCAAAAATAATAGATAGTGAACTAAAGAGTGAACTCCTAAACATGAATAAACATCTTATACAAGTCTCTGACAAATTTATAGAAAACATGAATGCTCTTAGAATTTCACCTATTTATGCTTTAAAAGTTTCTGACTTAGTAGAAAAGGAAGAAACAAAAGTTGATGCAATAAGGAATAAAATTATGCATATAATACGAAAAAGATTAGAAAGCGGTAATATAGATCTCCTCAGTGCTATCGATCTCCGTGACGCAGTAGATCTAATGGAGCTCGTTGCAGATGATCTCGAAGATGCAAGTGACATCATAAGAATAATCTCTTATAAGCATGGAGTTTAGGTACTAAATTATTTCTGATAATTTTTATATCTAATATTTTAGTAATTAGTAAAATTAAAAAAAGTTGAGAAAAAATTAGAATAGATATGCTATATGCATCAAGCAATACAACATAATTTAAAGCAATTATATTATATGTAAAGTGTAATAAAAAAGAGTTTGTAAATCCGTAATATATATAAATATATTGTAATGATAAACCGAAAAATAAATACATTAAAAAAATATATAAAAAGTCATTATAAGTAAAAGGTACTAATGGAGTATGGAAAAGAGAAAAACTTAAAGAAGATAATATTATGTTGAATTTATTATATTCTTTAAATATTTTGATTCTGAAAAAAAGCTCTTCTATAAAACTAGTTAAGAATATTAAGAAAAACGATAAAAGGTTAACATTTTCAAAAAATATATATCCCATTATACCTGCAAAAGCTATGATTAACGTGTGTGGAACAGATCCCAAGAAAATTGAAAGGAAACCATATGAGTCAAACCTTACATTTTTCTTTACTTCTAAAAAATCTTCATAAGATAAAAGAAAAAATAATAGATAAGAAATAGGGAGAATCAGAGAGAACTTATAAATTAACGGTATATTAGATATAAGTAAAGAAAAAATACTCATAAAGAAGAAAGTTGAGTATTTTCTTTTTGAAAGAGTCATCAAGGCTATCAATAGTGATATCATTGGAAACATATTTTTTTCAAGAGTAGCCAGAGTATAGTAATCCATCATTTAAACCAAGGTAGATTTATAATAATTAAATATTAAATATAACTAGCCTAGCATGAAAAATAGATATACTCCTATTGAAGTTATAACAGCTAAAATTATAAGTAAAGTCGAAGAGAGAAAAGCTTCACTTCGTTCAGTCATGGAAGAATATTTTATAGCAAATCCCCAAGAATCTGTTGTTAGAGGAGTAGTTAGAGCTTATGCTATCTCTGTTTTTAAAAAATATAGATTGATAGACACAATAATTAAAGATATTCTGAATATTGATCCATATAAACTTGATATTTTTGAGAAGAATCTTTTACGTTCTCTTGTATATGAGATAAAATTTCGAAAAATAAATAATAAGAAAATTTTAAAAATTGGAAAGCGGCTAAAAAGCATACAGTTATCCAAAAAAGACATTAACTCTATTAGAAATCTCTCAGTTAAGGAAATTTTATCTAACTATAGAGGTATTGAAAGAATAGGAATCGAATATTCTCTCCCTGACTGGATAGTTGAATACTTGATCAACTTGTTGGGGAAGCCGGAGGCATTTAAACTTTTCAAAAAATTTAATAAAAAGCAGGACATCTGGATTAGAACAAATACTATGTTAATTAAACCAAGTCAATTACTCAAAAGATTAAAAAAGAAAGGAGTTATTCTCGAAAAAGACAATTTATTTCATGAGACTTTTAGAGTAATTGAAAGTAAAAGAAATTTAACTCATTTAGAGGAGTATAAGAGAGGATTATTTTATATACAAGATAAATCATCCTTACTCACTGGACATGCTATAAATGCTAAAACATGGGACTATGTATGGGATATGTGCTCTGCACCTGGAGGAAAATCATCTCACTTATATCAAATATTTAAAGGCAAAATAAATATTATAGCAACCGACTGGAAAATACAAAGAATAAAGACTATGAAAAATATATTGGAAAGACTCAGAATTAACAATATTCCGCTAATTGTAACAAATTCAGTTTTCCCTCCTTTCAATCGTATATTTGATAAAATTATTATAGATCCAGATTGTAGTAGCTTAGGTAGACTGGGTCAAAGCCCAGAAATAAGATTATGGCTAACTAGAGATATGATATTAGATTTTCAAAAACAGCAGAGAAAACTAATTGAAATTTCTACAGATTATTTAAAAAAGAATGGGACCCTTGTCTATTCAACATGTACACTAACGCTAGAAGAAAACGAAGAAAATGTTATCTGGGCACTTAACAACTTTCCCTTTATTTTAGAACCCGTAGATATAGAATTTGGTTTAAAGGGATTAAAGGGATTAAACTATACACGAAGATTATATCCACATATACATTCAACTACTGGATTTTTTATAGCAAAGCTAAGATACCAATAAATAAGTGTATAAGAAAAAAAAATTATGCGAAGATCATTGGAAATTTCAATTACAGCATTAATGGGAGCCTTTGCCACAATATTATCAGTATTGAAAGTTGAAATACCCTTTCCAATACTTATTTATCTTAAGATAGACTTCGCTGAAATACCTGTTTTTTTGACATACTTTTTATGCAATTTCCGTTTTGGAGTTATTGCTAGTTCACTGCATTTTCTAGGACTTTTTTCAAGATCTGGTGACATTTTAGGTCCATCAATGAAAATGATAGCAGAGATTTCGAATTTAACAGGAATGTACGTTGGACTTAAGATAAAATCAAGGAGCATGATAACAAAGATAACATCTGGAATTATTTTAAGAGTATTGACAATGACATTAATTAACATTATTGTTCTAGAATTTCTCTTCCCATCATACTTATACTTCTCTAAAACACTTCTAGAACAAGCGGGTTTCTATGTACCCACGCTTCAATGTACACTAATCTATACATTAGTATTTGTAGCAATATACAATATTATAAATGCCTCAATCTCAGTATCATTTTCTTACTTAATTTTTAGAACAATTAAGAAAAGACTTACATCTTACTTTGAGAACAATAAATAAAAATTTTCAAGTTTTCTCATATAATATTATACCCGAACTTTCTAAGAAAAGAACATATCTCTTTTCTAGTAGGCAATGCCGTAATTGCTCCAATCCTTGTTATTTTCAAAGAAGCTACAGCATTAGCTACAATAACGGCTTCCTCTAATTTTTTTCCTTCAAGCAGCATGGCTTCAAAACCCGCTGCCCAGGCATCTCCTGCACCCGTCGTATCAACCACTTTTACAGGAAAAGGTTCTCTAATAATCTCGAAACCATCATCTGATCTAACATACGCACCTTTAGGACCTAACTTTATAGCAAGATATTTCGGATTATACATTTTTAAGATTCTTTTAGCTACCTTTACAGGATCAGAACTATTGAAAAGTATTCTTGTTTCATCCAACGACAAGAGTATTATATCTGATATTTTGAAAACTTTATTATAAATTTTAACCATTTCATTATAACTATCCCATATATCTAACCTTATATTTGGATCAAAGGAAACCAATATATCATTTTCCTTAGCAACCCTTAAAGCTTTTAGTATAGCTCCTCTGGACGGGTCATGTGATAATCCTACGCCTGATACATGAATGATTTTAGCATTTGATATATATTTTTCATCGATATCGTTTGGCGATAAAAGAGTATCAGCCGTCTCAACCCAAGGTTTACGATAAAAGAAAAACTTTCTTTCTCCACCTGGTAATCTTATAATAAAAGCTAATGTTGTCCTAGAATTTTTTATAATAACATGACTTATATCTACTTTTTCTTCAGAGAGAGTTTTTATTAGGAAATTCCCAAACTGGTCTCGTCCGACACTACAGATTGCTCCTACTTTATGACCTAGCCTAGATAAGGCTATAGCATAATTAAAGGGAGCACCTCCAAAATTCTTAATAAATTTATTAACCTTTATATAATCTCCTATTTCAGTAGGTATAAAATCTATGAGAATTTCTCCAATAGCTATGGCATCTAACAAAATATCACCGAATAATTAAGCACTCAAGACATAATAAAAATAATCTATGACATAATGAGTTAATTTGATATATAATAAACTTGATATTCAAAAATGTGTAACATATGTCCGAGACTCTAACCCCTAGACAAAGATGGTTAGCTATTTTGAGAAGAGAAAAAGTAGATCGGATTCCCATGGACTACTGGGCTACCAGTGAAGTAACAGAGAAACTTATGAAAGAACTTAAATGTGAAAATGAACTAGAACTTTATGAAAAACTCCATATAGATAAAGTTTTTAGTGTAGCTCCAAAATATATTGGTCCTCCTCTCCCCAAATATACAGATATATACGGATGTAGATATAGACCTATAAAATATCGTGCAGGTATATATGTTGAATGTGTCTATCATCCTTTAGCAAAATTTAATAGCGTAAAAGAAATCGAAGAAAAATATGAGTGGCCAACAGTTGATCTGTATGATTATAGTGTTATACGAGAACAACTCAAAGATAAGTTAGATTATCCAATTTCTGGTGGTGGATCAGAACCCTTCCTAATATATAAACATCTTCGCGGAGAAACCCAAGCCTATATAGACCTTATTAAACATCCTGAAATAGTCAAATATTGTCTAAATAAGTTATATGATTACTGTTATGAAAATACTAGAAAGATATACAAAGAAGCTGGAGACAGAATACTTTTTAGTTATGTTGCCGAGGATCTTGGATCTCAAAATGATCTTTTATATTCACCTCAACAGATTAAGAGATATTTTTTCCCTGGTATGAGAAGAATGATAGAACTAGCACATCAACATAATGTATATGTTTTTCATCATGACGATGGAGCTATTAGAAGAATTCTTCCCGATCTTGTTAACCTAGGTATAGATATACTAAATCCAGTTCAATGGAGATGTAAGGGAATGAATAGGAAAGAGCTTAAAGAAGAATTTGGGGATAAAATAGTATTTCATGGAGCAATGGATAATCAATATACATTACCTTTTGGAACTGTAGAAGAAGTTAAAGAAGAAGTAATATACAATATTAATGTACTAGGTAAAAATGGAGGCTATATACTTGCTCCTTGTCATAATATTCAGCCTATAACACCTATAAAAAATATTTTAGCCATGTATCAAACCGGTTATGAAAAAGGATGGCTTGTTTAACAATTACCTTTTTCAGGTTCTCTTCCTAAAATTATTCCTAAGATAATTACGTTTATAAATGCTAAGAAGCCGGCTATACTACTTGAAAAGGTCATTAGGAAAAAAGCTCCAGAGTAAATATAATTATAGCGTAGAAGTCCTAAGGAGAGTAAAGATATATATGCTAAGGGTATACCTATAGTTAAATATTGTACAATTAAAGTAAATACTTTAGAATATTTATAATTCTTCCATAACACAAATATACAGGTTGCCGACAAAATTGCTATAGAAATCTGTGAACCTATAAGAAAACCTAATAAAAATGGTACATTTGACTGAGAAAATATTTTTGTTGTCACTATAACCGAAGGTATAAACTCAAACATTATTATGAGACCTAATAATAGTATTACTGGAAGAGTCTTCATCCTCTCATCCTTTTTATAACTATTAAAGATACTATTACTGACAATAATATCGGAGTTATAAAAAGAATATAGTGAAAATATTGCCATATACTGAAACCAGTATATGCTTCAATATCCTTCTTAAAATTACTTATATTTCCCCTATACGTTAACGCAGTTAACCATATCTTGCTTGAGCCTTTAAAAAGGTTTATCAATTCATGATCAATATGACTAATTTCTTTTATTTTGATTCTTTTTTCATAATGTATTTCAAATCCTAGAGAATGAATATCTTCAGGCCTTATACGTTCACTGGTTAATAAATATAGTTTAATGTATGTTTCTCCTGTAAACATAGCCGAAATTTTTAGAGGATAATATATACATTTAGAAGAAAACTTGTAAAGAAGAGGATTAACAATATATGGAACCATATATGAATTTTTATCTGTCATATTTAAGATTACCACATCTATAGCAAAAAAATTGTATCCTCTATCCATATAATCCTTGAAAATGCTACTATATTTTAATAGATAACTTTCATTGTTGAAAAATATACCTTTACTGATAAGATAATCTTTAAGCCAAGTGGTTAAACTATAGAAATCATTAACATTTAGAACAGTAATATAATGTGGACCTATCCTCTTCGTATATATAACCTCTATTTTATCTCCTTTTTTGTAAAATAGTGCTGGAGGTCCATAAGTTTGATAACCTAAACCTTCTCTAGATATAATTTTTTCGAGAATATAAAAGCTTTCATATCCTGATCCCTTTATCTCTGGTTTATTTTTTAAGGGAAGTATCTCAATTCCATATAAAACCGAATTATTTAGAGACTTTTTGATGTTAACGGGATATAGTACATTTGATAATATCATTACTTCTTCCTTTCCATTCCATGCTATAATCGCCATCTGCCAATCTTCTCTTACCGGAATCGGTGGAATAGATATAAATCCTTTATCAGCAAAAACATTAAAAGAATAATATAATAGCATAAATAAAACTATTACAAATATCGAAAATATCTTATTCACTTTATAGATACTCATCATTATATTATGTAATTCAAAATTTATAAAGGTTAAGTATAATAGTTTAGGTTTACTCATCGATTAATGGGGATTTTTTGAAAAGTATCAAACAGATTACTATCTCTAATACTGAAAATGTATATGAGTGCTTTCCTGATATAACTTTAACAAAAAATAACAGATTAATTGTTGTTTATAGAGAAAGCGATTCACATTCAGCTAAAGATTTTTCACATATCGTGTATAGATATAGTGATGATTTTGGAAAAACTTGGAGTGATCGTAAGCTTCTTATCGAAAGTTATAGAGAGAAAGATATTTTACAAAAATGGAACTGTCCAAGGATAGTCACAATGGAAGACGGAAAAATATCTATTTTATGTGATAGTTATCCTGTACCTCCAGGAGAACAAAACCATAGAAATAGTAGAATCTATTTTTGGTGGAGTAAAGATAATGGTGATACGTGGAAAGGGCCATATAAATCTAAAATTTATGGAATAGTTCCAGATAAAATATTTGTAACCATGAAGGGAACGTGGCTCATAGGGACACATTTTAGAAATGAAAATACTGGAAAACTTGTACAGGTAGTTTGGAGATCTAAAGATAGAGGAAAATCCTGGGTTGGTCCAATAACAGTTTGTGACGATAAACGCTATAATTGTTGTGAAGGAAGCATAATCCAATTACCTAATGGAAAATTAGTATGTTATATGCGTGAAAATTCAAGAATGGGATGGCCTAGTCTCAAGAGCTTTAGTAGCGATGATGGATTAACATGGGATGGTCCCTATCAAACATTAATCCAGGGATGTCATAGACCTGTAGCAGGATTCTTATCATCAGGAAAAATATTAATAACCTTTAGAAATTATTTAGGAGGAAAGTCACCTAATAAAAATTTCTTTGCGTATATTGAGGATATAAAATCAGCAGAAGAAAAGGAGCCGATAAACCAATCCGGAATTATTCTACAATTAGATCATGATAGAAGCGTTCATCCAGATACTGGTTATTCTGGCTGGGTAGAATTACCTGGTGGAAAAATATTTTGCGTTAACTATATAGTTGACGACTCAGAATATGCACAGATTAGAGGTTATTGGTTTAAAGAAAATGATTTTTGATCAACCATTACCATTTTACTTCCTGATAAACCATTTTTAATACATCTCCATCTTTTAAAGGCCATTTATCTACAGCTACAGGTCCAGGAACCCATTTTTTATCCTTTTTATTGTAGTAATACCACATCCAGAATCTGCCAGATGAGCTGCCTGTAACCCTATTTGTTACTCCATTTATCGAGTTAATGAATACCCCGTATTTTCCTGAAGTATAGTTGACTTGTGCAACAGATAATAATAAAGAAAAAAAAGTAGAGTTTCTGCTTGTTATCGTATTATTAAACCATCTTTTTGTTCCATTGCCATAATCTATTAATAAATTTACTGAAACTGTCTTAGAACTTATAGAAGATAACATACTTCTGCAATATATATTCTTTGTATATTGATCGGCTAAAAGAGATGTAGCTAAGATAGCCCATACCAGAAGTATTATCATTAATAATTTCTCTTTCTTCCCCGACATGTTTATTATAATATACATCTTAAATTTTAGCTTTTTGTTTAAACACTTTTTTATACCTCGAAGAATCTTAATTATGCTGATGTATAATGGTAGCAAGCTTTAGGCTTCCTTCAAGAATATTAATAGGAGAAAAAGCCATTGATGAAGCTCCAAATGTTTTAAAGGAGTATGAATGTAAAAGAACAATAATAGTTACTGATAATAATGTTTATAATATCGCAGGTAAATATCTTGAAGAATTATTACTTGATTATAAAGTAGATACAGATATACACATAATACAGGATTCTACTATTGAAGAAGTAAATAAGGTTAGAAAAATTATATCAAGGTACAGTAAATGTACCGTGATAGGATTAGGTGGAGGCAAATCTATAGATGTTGCCAAATATTCTTCTTTCTTAGAGAAAAATAATTTTATAAGCATACCCACATCTATCTCACATGACGGAATAGCTAGTCCAATTGTTGCATTGAAAGACAAAGAACTAAAACCATTATCTATATTTACTCAACCTCCAGAAATTGTAATTGCTGATCTTTCTATAATTTTAAAGGCTCCTATGAAACTTTTAAGAAGTGGATACGCAGATATAATAGGCAAGATAACAAGTGTAAGGGATGCTTACTTAGCAATAAAGATGAAAAACGAAAATATTAACGAGTACAGCTTATTCTTAGCAAAAACAAGTTACAAAATAGCTATAAAGTACTCTTATGAAATTAGCAGTAAAAGTTTGCCTGGAATAAAAGCATTAACAGAAGCAGCTATAACTAGTGGTATGGCTATGTCGGTTGCAGGAAGCTCTAGGCCGTGTAGTGGAAGTGAACACCTCTTCAGTCATGCTCTAGATAAATTATTTCCAGAAAAAAAGAGCCTTCATGGTGAACAAATAGGGATTGGAACAATCATCATGGCTTATTTTCAGGGAATTAACTGGAAACAAATAAAAAATCTCTTAAAAGTTGTCGGTGCTCCAACTACAGCTAAGGAATTAGGTATTCCCGATGAAATAGTAGTTAAGGCTATCAGTATAGCACATACGCTAAGAAAAAGATATACAATACTCGGTGAAAGTGGTATTGAGGAAAAAGCTGCTGAAAAAGCAGCAAGAATAGTAGGCGTGATAGAATAAAAAGATAAAAGATTACTACAAAATAAAATATATATTAAGTGTGATTTATGAGTAATGTATATACATGTAAAAAGTGTAATGCTCCTCTAGACATTACTCCTGAAAGTATTGTAGCAATATGCAATTACTGCGGTTATCCAAACATAATTTCTGGAATTATATCTCCCGAAGATGTGTATATAGTACCTTCACAAAGTAGAGCTAAAATAATTAACGAATTTAACAGACTTATAAGAGAAGATTTTGATCTAAAAAAGATAGCACCATATATACAAATTTATGGTATACATGCTTTCTATGCTCCTGTCTGGACAGGTAGAGTTCCAGTTAGAGGACAAATCTCATATTATAAAATAATTAGAGAAAAAAAGAAAACAAGAAGAAAATACTATGTAGAAAATATTAATCTTATAGAAAATGTTTCCCTTCCGGCACGTAGACAACCAATGAAATTTGGCATTAATGAAGCAATCGAACACTTTAAAATAACAAATCCAAAAATTATGAGACTTATGGACCTTGATAGATTCGCATGGGATAACATAAAATTAGAAATACTTAATACAGAATTTGATAGATCTGAAGCTTACAGACGTATAAAAGAGGAAGCATTAGATATTATTCGTGCAAAATATAGATCAAAAAGTGATGGTATAGATGCCTTTATATGTCAAAGTTATGAACCACTAGATTTGAAACTTATCCTTTTACCTGTCTGGTGGATATATTACAAGTATAAGAATTCTATATACTATATTGTGTTTTCTGGATGGGATCTAAAACCAATAATTAGAACAGAGCCGCTAACAACACTTCGAAGAGCTGTATATCTAATTGGTTCAATTGTGTTACTTATAGCTACTCCACTTTCTATACTTTTAATTTCCTCCATGGAAGAAGTCTCTTTAAGTACATTGGTAATACCTTTGTTACTGCTAGCTGGATCATATTATATGACTAACTTATCTTTAAGAAGTATAAGAGTTGAGAGATGAGAATATGAAAGTAAAATGTCCGGTATGCTATGCAGAATTTAATGTTCCTGATACAGTCACTACTGTTACATGCCCATACTGCGGTGCAACTTTTATTATTAAAAGAGATAAAGTTATGGCATATAAAGAGGGACATTTCTATTTTCCTCTAGATAAAAGAGATCCATTCGATCTTTTAATGCGTTTTATTGAAAGACAATATGGTGCTCCTGCCGACATAAGATCATTTTCATCGCAGATTAAGAGAGATCTTTACTTTATACCCGTACATTTCTTTTATATATATGGGAAAGCCAAAGTCTATGGAGACTCAAAAAAATTCGGAAATATAGTAGTTAATGTTGAGGAACTTGACTATATTGGCATACCAGCTGTGAACACTCCTGAAGCAAGATTATTAAATGGTTATCCATTCCCTATCAGGGGAAAAAGATTCTTTGAAGAAAACATAAAGAAAAAAGGTATATACTATGATCCTAAGATAGATAAAAAAACTGCAGAAGAAATTGCGCAGAAAACTCTCTATGAAATTCTAAATAACGAAGCGAAACAAAGTATCGATCATATGAGAAATATTTTATACGAAAATATAATAGTTGATTATAGAGGCTTGGTTCACTATCCTCTTTGGAGAATCATCTACAGATATAAAGGAAAAGAATATGTTGGTTATGTGGATGGAGCCACAGGAATAATAATACAAACAGAACACCCATTAACGACCAAGGGCAGAATCGAACAATTCGGCATAGCTTTGCTTTTGATAGGCATCGGTTTAGCGTTAGGTGTCTTACTTTACACTATGAAACATGAATTAGCATCATTTGCAAGCTTTATTTCTGGATTTGTATCAGCTTTTCCAGCACTAACTCGTAGCGTTTCATTAAAAGTCCAGGCTTCTGAATTACAAGAAATGGATGAGAAGAAAAAAGTTTTGTTCAATAAATTAGTGGATATATTTATATAAAAGTTATCCAAGATTAAGGAGAAATATATGGACTATCTTCCAATAATAACAGAAATAATATTCATAACATCCTCAGGTGTATTTTCACCAGGACCTTTAACTTTCTCTATTGTATCAAAAGGTTCCTCTATTGGATGGAAAGCTGGTTTTTTAGCCTCGGTAGGCCATCTAATAATAGAGTTACCTTTGATCTTTATTTTGGCCTTAGGAATAGGAGAATCAATTAACACATTTAGAAAATATATTGCATTTATCGGAGGGATATTTCTCATCTATTTCTCAATAATGCAGATAAAAGATTCATTAAAGGTAGTTAAGGGAGAAATCTCACATATGTCAAATAATGATAAATCAAATGTTTTGTATAATAATCCTATTTTAATTGGAGCAATGTTATCAGCTTTTAATCCATTTTTCTTATTGTGGTGGGCAACAGCCGGATTAAAAATTATAATGGATGTACTAAGTTATATACCTAATGTTATCCTTGCTGTTCCATTTTTGTATATATTCCATGTTTGGATGGATTTCCTTTGGCTTTCACTCATTGCATATTTATCAGGAAAAGGTAAAACTATTTTTGGAAAATATCTAGGGTATATACTAATATTCTTTAGCATACTTATGCTATATTATGCTTTTGTATTCATATCAGAAAGTATATTGTAGACGTTGTATTATTTTTAATATATGGATCCATTTTTTAAGATAATTGGTCATAGAGGAGCTCCAAAGTATTGCCATGAAAACACGTTGTCATGCTTTGAGCAAGCCTATAAATGCAAAGCTACCGCAATAGAATTCGACTTAAGACAAACAAAAGATAAAGAAATCATTGTGATACATGATCCATCGATTGATAGAGTAACTACCGGAAGTGGCGAAGTTAGAAACATGTCATTAAAAGAAATAAGAAAGTATAATATTGATGGTGAGAGAATTCCTACCTTAAGAGAAGTTTTTGAAAAATTCTCTCATAAAATGGCTTTTGATATAGAAATAAAGGTTGAGAATATTGAGAAAAAAGTAATCGAAATTATTGAAGAATATAATTGCAAGGAAAAAGTTTTGATTACATCATTTTTACCTTCTGTTCTGAGAAAGATTAGAGAAATAGATTGTGATATTAAAATAGGTGTATTAATTGGGTCACCGGATAATAATATCTGGAAACTTGCTAAAAAGATAAAAGCCTATGCTATTGTTCCAAACTATAAAAATATTTCAGAAGAACTTATAGCTAAGGCACATAGATTAGAACTAAAAATATTTCCATGGACTGTAAATGATAAAGAGATAATGATTAAGCTTTTAAGAAGCGGAGTAGATGGGATAATAACCGATGACCCATGTTTATTAGCAAGTATAGTTAATAAAAGTGAAAAAATATGACAATTATAATAACAGGAGGATT
>Ga0190304_1000519_pt1 | contig 18182 bp, 23 predicted proteins | sample 48700712_MG_FD_161670 | JGI IMG/M metagenome (GOLD analysis project Ga0190304, IMG submission 161670) | Hydrothermal vent sediment bacterial communities from Southern Trench, Guaymas Basin, Mexico - 4870-07-1--2_MG | ecosystem: Environmental > Aquatic > Marine > Hydrothermal vents > Sediment ...
GCCTTCTCACGGAAACAGCGCCGCCTTCTCACCACCCTGGTGGATCACCTGGCTCCCGGTGGGGTCATGGTCTACAGCGTCTGCTCTCCCGAGCCCGATGAAGGGGAGACCCTCGTGGAAGGGATCCTTGGTGAGTTCCCCCACCTGGAGCCCGTGGACTTTGGCCATCTCCTCGCCGAACCCATCCGCCCTTACTACAAGAAGGAAGGCCTTCTTACCCTGTACCCCCACTACGCCAACACCGACGGCTTCTTCATAGCCAAACTGCGGCGCAAGGAGTGATACCTGGATCTTAGCATTTGGGGATGGCTCGCTTGATTCGGGTTTTCACCAAAGGGTCTTTACCCCTGGGTATTTTTGAATCCTTTCATCTGCAGTAATGAGGGGTATAGAGTGAACACGGGCCGTGGCCACAATGAGCTGGTCGGCGGGATCACGGTGAAACCCTTGGAGGGAGCAACTCTCTACACAGATCTCTGGCTCCAGAGGAGCTACAGAGACGTCTTTTTCCTGAAGAGAGCGGTTCATCCAGTCCAGCAAAGGTATGGAAAAGGCGATGCGCCCTCTTTCTACCAGCTTGGCCAGCTCCCACAGGGAGATGGCCGAAATCCACCTATCCTTGGCTTGTTCCAGTGCTTCCAGTGCCTTACGGGACAGGTGTTTGTGGGCCTCTACGCTCCACCATATCCATACGTGGGTGTCCAAGAGAACTCTCTTCATCCTTTTCTCTCCTCTTCTGCCAGGACTTCCCAGTCCTCTTGGGCCACGGGAGAGACAAGATCTCCCATGAAAACCACCGTTTCTTTGAGGGGAGGCTTTTCCTGGCCGGAGAGTTCCAGGGGACGGATCTCGGCTATGGGGACTCCCCTTTTGGTGATGATGATCTTCTTTCTGTGCTTGCGCACTTCTTCCAGGATTCCCAGACACTGGGCCTTGAATTTGGAGACAGGTATGCTTTCCATTCTACCATCCCTTTTTGACTATGGTCATTTGACTATAGTCAAATATAAGTCCTGGTAGGCTTTGGGGCAAGGGTGGGTGGATGGGTTACAAGGACGACTTGAAGGTCCTAGATACTTCTATTACTTTGATTAAAGCAGGGCGGGAGTGGCCCGCGGGGAGGTTTTGAATGGCTGATGTGAAAATGGAGGTTTTGGAGAAGTTGGATCGGGAAGATAGGGAGAAAGTGGCTTATTTTGTGACCCTTCTCGTGAACCAGGCTAAGTACCGGAGTCTCAAAGAAGAGATTGAGAAGAGGAGGCGGGAGGTGGAGAGGGGCGAAGTTTTGGAGCACGAGGAGATATGGAAGCAGCTGAATGTTTAAAATACTTTATGCCAAAAGTGTGTTGAAGGATTTGAAGCACATTTTTCCCAGAAACCTACCCAGGATAAAAGCTGGTATAGAAGAGCTAAGAAGTTTTCCCAATATTTCCCAGATCAAGCGTTTGAAGAACCACCCCATTGCGGAGTACAGGCTGAGAATAGGCAATTACCGGGTTCTGTTTGACGTTAACTGGGAAAGGAAAGAGATCTGTATATTGAAAGTGGGGCACAGGAGGGAGGTTTACTAAGAAGGGTTGTTGGGAGTAGGGAGTTTTACCTTGGGGTGGACTTAAGGGCTTGTATGTAGGGCTTGGAAAGGGGTGTGGGGCCCTCTGCCCTTGCGGGTGGAGGGGCTTTTTTGTTGTAATAGGCCACATCCGTGATCGGGAGGAATCCTATGGAAAGGCCCGAGATAAAGATTGCCCCTTCCATACTGAGTGCCGATTTCTGGCGCCTGGGGGAGGAAGTGGCCCTGGTGGAAGAGGGTGGGGCCCATCTCATCCATGTGGATGTCATGGACGGGCGTTTCGTGCCCAACATCTCCGTGGGCATTCCCGTGGTGGAGGGCCTCAAGTCCCATGCCAGGTTGCCACTGGATGTGCATCTCATGATCGTGGAGCCCGAGCGCTACGTGGGGGCCTTTGCCCGGGCGGGAGCGGACATCATCACCTTTCAGGTGGAGGCCACGCCCCATCCCCATCGGGTGATCCAGATGATCAAGGAGGAGGGCAAAAAGGCCGGGGCCGTTCTCAACCCCTCCACTCCCCTGGATGTCCTGGACTATATCCTGGGAGACCTGGACATGGTCCTCCTCATGTCGGTTAATCCTGGGTTTGGGGGTCAAAAGTTTATACCGGCGGTTGTAGGCAAGATCGCCCGGCTTCGGGAGATGGCTCCTGCCCTGGACATCGAGGTGGACGGTGGGATTGGCCTGGCCAATGTCCAGGAGGTGGTGGGTGCCGGGGCCAATGTGATTGTGGCGGGCTCTGCTATCTTCAACTCTCCAGATCCCTGTGAGACCACCCGAGAGATGGTCCGCCTGGCCAGGGAGGCCTGGGAGGGTAGGACGAAGGCGTGAGGGCGTAAGAAGTAAGAGGTAAGGAGTAAGGCGAGAGGCGGAGGACATGAAGATAGAGCGAATACGTAATATCGGTATTGCCGCCCATATAGATGCGGGAAAGACAACCCTCACGGAGAGAATTCTCTTCTACACCGGTCGCATCCACCGCATGGGGGAGGTCCATGATGGGCAGGCTACCATGGACTGGATGGACCAGGAGAAAGAGCGTGGGATCACCATCACTGCTGCCGCAACTTACTGCCAGTGGCAGGACCATCACATCAACATTATAGACACCCCTGGCCACGTGGACTTCACTGTGGAGGTGAAGCGGTCTTTGAGGGTGCTGGACGGTCTGGTGGTGGTATTCTGCGGTGTGGGCGGGGTGGAGCCTCAGTCGGAGACGGTGTGGCACTTGGCTGACGAATTCAGCGTGCCTCGAGTGGCTTTTGTCAACAAGATGGACCGGGTAGGGGCCTCCATGTACCGGGTGGTGGAGGAGATGGAGGAGAAATTGGGGGTGACTCCTCTGCCCCTTAACATCCCCATTGGTGAAGAGGAGAGCTTTGTGGGGGTAGTGGACCTTTTAGAGATGAAGGCCTTGGTGTGGGACAGAGACCCCCAGGGAGTGGGGTACTCGGTAATGGAGGTTCCTTTGGAGCTGAAGGACAGGGCTCTGGAGGCCCGGGAGCATCTCCTAGAGATCTTGGCTGATGTGGACGACACGGTAGCCGAGCTTTACCTGGAAGGCCAAGACCTCTCGGCAGATCTCCTTCGGGGGGCCATCCGCCAGGCCACACTTAAAGGGGAGTTGGTGTCCGTTTTTTGTGGTTCTGCTCTGAAAAACAAGGGGGTTCAGCCTTTGCTGGACGGGGTGGTCCATTTTCTACCCTCTCCCCTGGACGTGCCTCCTGTGGAGGGGATCAATCCAACCACAGGGGAGAAGGAGATGCGCCATCCCCGGCTTCATGACCCCTTAGCAGCCTTGGTTTTCAAGGTGATGGTCCAGGGGGGCAGAAAGGTGGTCTATTTCCGGGTTTATTCCGGTGTGCTCAAGGAGGGCAAGCGCATCCTCAACGCCACCAGGGATAAGAAGGAGCGCATGGCCCAGATTTTCCGCCTCCACGCTAATCGTCATGAACGGGTAGAGTCTATGGGCCCGGGGGAGATCGGAGCCACCGTGGGTTTGAGGTGGGCCAGGACAGGGGATACCCTTTGTGACGATGAGTATCCCATCGTCCTGGAGGAGATCCAGTTTCCCCAGCCCGTCATCTCCATGGCTGTGGAGCCTTCTAGCCCCTCGGAGATGGAGCGTCTGAAGGAGGCCCTGACTATGCTGGGAGACGAGGATCCTACTTTCCACTACCATAAAAACGAAGAGACGGAGGAGATTATCGTCTCGGGCATGGGAGAGCTCCATTTGGAGGTTCTCACCGAGCGCCTTCGGCGCCATCATAAGCTCCAATTTCGCACGGGGCGGCCCCAGGTGGAGTTTAGGGAGACCATCACCAGTGCTGTGGAGGTGGAGGAGTGGATGGACAAAGTCATGGGTGAGGACGATAAGGCCCTTCATATCTGCGGTGGGGTGAGGCTGCGCTTGGAGCCTTTGCAGCGGGGGAAGGGCCTAGAGATCGTGGACCTGGTGCCCGAGAAGCCCCAGGTGGCCAAGGATCAGGAGATCAGGGAGGCCATAGCCCGGGCTGTCAGTGATGCGGCCACCAGCGGGGTAAAGGCGGGCTATCCTGTCACGGACGTTAGGATAGAGATCCTAGACTACCGCTACGAGCCGGGTAAATCTACTCCCCAGGCCTATGCCATTGTTACCTCCATGGCTATGAGGAAGGGGTTAGAACAGGCCAAGAGTGTCCTTCTGGAGCCTATCATGGAGCTGGAGGTTTTGGTGCCTGGGGAGAATGTGGGAGATGTCATGGGTGATCTAGGTGCCCGGGGTGCTCGCATCGAAGGGGTACGGGACAAAGGCAATGTTCAGGTCATCAGGGCTTTAGTGCCTTTAAAAGAGATGTTCGGATACACCACCACTCTCAGGTCCCTCACTAAGGGCCGGGGCAGTTACACCATGAGGTTTCACAGCTTCGACCACTTTTGATTTTTTGGATTTGCCCACCTCGGCATAAAGGTCAGGGAAGCTTCTCCAAATGTCCGTTAAATATGCCTAATTGTTTTTTGGACGTTTTGGAGACAGATTATAGAGGCGGTTGTAAGATGGAGAGGGAATTCGGAGGTGCTGATGATGAATAGATGGGTAGCGGTTCTATTGGTGTTTTCTCTGTTTCTGGCGGGTTGCGCCGCAAGGGTGCAGGTGAAGACCATTGAGCCTTTGAGGCTGGAGCATACCTATTCTATAGTGCTGGCCACTTCCTATGCGCCTGACGAGGTGACTCGTTCTGTGATCGGCTTCATGAAGAGGGTTATGGAATTTGAGAATCAGGAGTTCACTCCTGTGGTGGCTGAGCCCCTTCAGTTGAAGGGCTCTTCCCAGAGTTTGGCGGGGTTGGGGGACACACTTTTCCTCATAAAAAGGATGGAGTACTCCCCTCCTCCCGAGGCTACCCTTCGGGTGGATTTCGATGTGTTGGAGTACAACACCTCCTTTAAAGCATCTCGGACCATAGAGGTGATCTGCCACTGTCCTGGCTTCTCCCCCGACGAGGCCCTGGAGTTTTTGGCAGAAACGGCAACCCGCTGGATACTGGAAGGAATCCAGGGGCCTGTGGACGCCTTCCTCTCCACAGGTTTCGGTGGTCTGGGGGACGGTGGTGCTGAGGGAGGTGAGGCTAAATAGCTCTAAATCACCTTGTTCAGCGGATACTCAATGATTCCTACAGCTCCCAGCTTTTGGAGTTTGGGCACCAGGATGCGCACCTCTTTTTCTGTGGCGATGGTCTCCACGGAGTACCAGTCTGATTGGTAGAGGGAAGCCACGGTGGGGGCGGTGATGCTGGGCAATAGCTTGATCACCTCGTCTAGCTTGTCTCCCGGCACATTCATTTTAAGTCCCACCATGCCGTGAGCGTTGAGGGCTGACTTGAGCATGAGGGAGATGCGGCTCAGCTTCTCCCGCTTCCAGGGGTCCTGCCAGGCCTCTTTGTTGGCGATGAGCTGGGGGTACGTGATCATGAGGTCTTCCACAATCCTCAGGCCATTGGCCCGAATAGTGGAGCCCGTCTCTGTCACCTCTACTATAGCATCGGCCAGGCCTTCGGCTATCTTGGCCTCGGTGGCGCCCCAGGAGAACTCTACGTCTACAGGGATGTTCTTCTCTTGGAAATACCGCTTGGTGAAGTTCACCAACTCCGTGTAGATCTTTTTGCCCCGGCAGTCTTCTGGGGAGTTTATGGGCGAATCTTTGGCTACCACCAAGACCCACCGGGCTGGCCTTTTGGTGAGTTTGGAGTAGACCAAGTCTTGGAGGACCACCACGTCGGAGTTATTTTCTAAAATCCAGTCCTTGCCCGTGATGCCAGCGTCTAGGACTCCCATCTCAACGAAGCGGGACATCTCCTGGGCCCTCACCAGGACACAGTTGATCTCGTCGTCATCAATGGATGGAAAGTAGCTCCGTTCACGAACGGTGATGCGCCAGCCTGCCTGGCGGAAGAGGTCTATGGTTGCTTTCTCTAGACTGCCTTTGGGTATGCCCAGTTTCAGTATCTTCTCTGACTCTGCCATTCTCCTTCTCCCTGTCTTTTAGATTCCTAGGAGTTTTTTACCCGCCTCTTCCAAGATGTCCAGCCTTTTTTGGGATTCGGCTTCTAGGTATAGGCGGGCCAAGGGCTCTGTGCCGGAAGGCCTGAAGAGAAGCCAAGATCCGTCTTCCAGGACCAGCTTGGTGCCGTCTATGGTGATGACGTCTGTCACCTTCAATCCCGCCACTTGGGAGGGGTGGGCTGCCAGCTTCTGAGGGAGTTCTTTTTTCAGTTCTGGAGTGAGGGGGATGTTGACCCTCCGGGAGTGAAGGGGACCCACCAGATGGAAGAGGTCTTCTAGCAGTTCCCCTACGGTAGCTCCATTTTGGGCCACCATCTCTGCTACCAAGAGGCAGGCGATGATGCCGTCCTTCTCGGGAACGTGGCCTTTGATGGAGAGACCAGCGCTCTCCTCTCCACCCATGACCACCTTGCCTTCCAGGATGTATTCGCCGATGAATTTAAAACCTACGGGAGTTTCGTAAATGGGTCTGCCGTAGTGTTGTGCCAGGCGGTCTAGAAGATGGGTGGTGGCTACAGAGCGGACCACTCCACCTTCCAGTCTCCTCTCTTCCACCAAGTAGCGGAAAACCAGGGCTAGGATATGGTTTGCGGTGATGAATTTGCCTCCTTTGTCTGCGATACCGAAGCGGTCGCCGTCGCCGTCGGTGGCCAGGCCCAGAGTGTAGTTCCCTTCTTTCACCATCTCCAGGAAGTCGGGCATCTCTTCTTCCGAAGGCTCGGGCCGTCTTCCTCCGAAGAGAGGGTTGACCTCTTTGTGCATCACATCCACCCGCCATCCGGCGTCCTGGAGGATTTGATCTACGTATCCTCTGCCCGTGCCCCATAGGGCATTGTAGGCGACCTTTTGGGGAGAGGCGGCCAAGGCGGAGAAGTCTACTTTGGACTCCAGATCCTGTATGTAAGCAGGGGCCAGGTCCTTTTCTGCAAATAGGTCCCTTTGGGGCTCCACGGGTTCCAGCACCACACCTTCCTTTTGGAGTTTGCGGAGGTTGGCTTCTATAGCCTGGGTCACTTGGGGAGGGGCGGGGGCCCCTGAAGCAGGGGAGAACTTGAGACCGTTGTACTGGGGAGGGTTGTGACTGGCGGTGATGTTGATGGCTCCACCTGCCTTTTGGTCAATAACGGTGAAAGAAATGACGGGGGTGGGCACGTCCCTCTTGCTGTATAGCACAGGTATGCCTTCTCTAGTGAGTACGGCTCCTGCCTGTTGGGCAAAGAGATTGGACATGAACCTGGTGTCGTAGCCCACCACCACTTCTCTGTTGGCTAGGCCCTCTTCTTTGAGATGCTGGGCTATGGCCAAGGCCACCAGCCTCACGTTAGCGAAGGTGAACTCATCGGCAATGACTGCCCTCCACCCCGATGTGCCGAACTTGATCATGTTAATCCCCTTTTGGCGTTGGTTTATGTTGTCTCTTTCATGGAGAGAATTTAAGGGAGGTGGATTTTGCTGTCTACCTCCCTTTCAAATTCTCATACGGGTATGGACTCAAGTGATTTCATCCCTTTCCCACTCTTCATCTCCAAAGGTTTCACCCCGGCTCACCTGGTTGAGGTCCCTCTGCCAGTGTCTGGTGGCGAATATAACGGCCAGAAGGACGGTGAAGATAATCCAGTCTAGACCGATGCCCAGGACGGCTGCCCAGGAGTAGCCGCCGTAGGGCTTGGTCACTTCGTGGTAGATGTCTCCCACTAGGATTATGCCCAGGACCAGGGGGACGAAGTATTTAACCAAGAGGTCCCACCACAGTCCTATTTTCATGGAAGAGACCTTATTTATATGGTCCCTCAAGATGTAGGTGCCGAAGAGCCAGCCTACCAGCACCGACTCCAAGATGCCCACCACCACCAATCCGTAGTGGGTGAGAAAGTGATCCACAATGTCCAGCCAGTAGAGGCCCCCCTGAGTGGTGAAGATAATGGAGCCCAGGAAGCCCAAAATGGCTGTTATGGTCACCACTTTCTTCCTGGCGTAGCCGAACTTGTCCACCACGGCAGCCACGAAAGCTTCTAGAATGGAGACGGAGGAGGAGAGACCTGCCACCACAAGACAGAGAAAGAAGATAGCTCCGAAGAAGTTACCGGCGGGCATGAGGCTTACTGCTTTGGGATAGGCCACAAAAGCTAGACCTATGGACTGGGAGACCACCTTGCCCAGAGGCTTGCCTTGGGTGACGGCCATAAAGCCTAACACCGAGAATACAGCAAAACCAGCGAAGATGGAGTAGCCACAGTTGATGAAGGCAGTGAGGTAGGCGTTTTTGGTGATCTCGGCTTTTCTAGGCAGATAGCTGGCGTAGGCGATCATAATGCCGAATCCCAGGGATAGGGTGAAGAAGATCTGGCTGTAGGCATCAATCCACACTTTGGGGTTGGTGAGCTTGGAGAAGTCAGGGGTGAGATAGACCTTGATGCCTGCCCCCGCTCCTTTGAGGGTGATGGCCCAAAAGACCAACACAGCGGTGAGGATGAACAGCAAGGGCATAAAGATCTTGTTGGCCAGCTCGATCCCTTTGCTTATGCCTCGATAGACGATGAACCAATTGGCTAGCCAGATGATGACAAGGGTGGCAAATATGGCCGTCTGGATGCCTCCTATGTGTGACGGTGAGGCTGAGAGCCCAAGGAACTTTTTGAAGAAGAAGGTGTTGGGATCAGGGCCCCATCCCAGGTTGAAGGATAGGACGAAGAAGTCTAAGCACCAGGCGATGATCACCGTGTAGTAGAGTTCTATACCGAACATGACGAAGATCACGGCCCACCAGCCCAGCCATTCCCAGTTCCTGGAGGCCTTTGCATAGGCCATTGGGGCCGATCCTATTCTTTCGTGACCCAGGGCGAACTCCAACAGCAGCAGAGGGATGCCGGCGGTGAAGAGGGCCACAGCGTAGGGGATGAGGAAGGCTCCGCCGCCATTGGCATAGGCCATGTAGCTGAATCGCCAGATGTTGCCTAGGCCTATGGCCGAGCCTACTGCTGCTAGGAGAAAGCCCAGCTGGGACTTCCACTGCTCTCTCTTGAAAGTACCCTTGTCAGCCATATACCTCCCTCCCACCCTTTTTAAGGGCCATCAGCCTTTATAGGCCATACTCTTTCCAGCGACGGTTCACCAGCTCCTTTATCTTTTGACTCATCTCTATATCTGGGGGCCACTCTCTTTCAAAGCCCTCTTCTTTCCATTTTTTGGTGGCGTCTATACCCATTTTGCCGCCAAAGTTGGGCAGAGGCGAGGCATGATTCAGCACGTCTACAGGTCCCTGGGTGATGATCACGTCCCGGGCGGGATCCACATTGTTGCCCATGCGCCACACCACCTCGGACCAGTCGTGTACGTTGACCCAAGAGTCCACCACAATGATCATCTTGGTGAACATCATCTGCCCCATGCCCCACAGGGCGTTTATCACTTTCCGAGCATGGCCAGGGTATTGCTTGTCTATGGAGACGATGGCCAGGTTGTGGAAGACCCCTTCCACTGGGAGGTTCATGTCTACTATTTCGGGGAGTTGTTTCTTCATGAGGGGCAGGAAGATGCGCTCTGTGGCTTTGCCTATGTAGCAGTCTTCCATGGGGGGTTTGCCCACAATGGTTGAGGGGTAGATGGGCTCTTTCCTCCTGGTGATGCAGGTGACGTGGAAGACGGGGTACAGGTCTGGCATGGAATAGTAGCCCGTGTGATCGCCGAAGGGCCCCTCCGTGCGTCTCTCTCCAGGCTTCACGTAGCCTTCTAGGACAAACTCGGCGCGGGCTGGCACTTCCAGGTCCACCGTCTCGCACTTCACCATCTCCACGGGGGCCTTACGGATGAAACCTGCGAAGAGCATCTCGTCTATGTCAGGGGGCAGGGGTGCCGTGGCGGCATAAATGGTGGCGGGGTCACAACCCAGAGCCACGGCCACTTCCAAGAGCTCCCCCCGTCTTTCGGCCTTTAGGTAGTGCCTGGCGCCGTCTTTGTGGACGTGCCAGTGCATGCCTGTGGTTTTTTCGTCGAAGACCTGCATGCGGTACATGCCGCAGTTCCGTGTCCCCGTTTCGGGGTCTTTGGTGAAGACCAGGGGGAGGGTGATGAATGGACCTCCGTCCAGGGGCCAGCACTTCGTGGCGGGCAGCTCCAGAAGGTTCACCTCGTCTCCCTTTAATATCACTTCTTTGCAGGGGCCTGTTTTCACCCTTTTGGGGATGAAGTCGGCCATCTTTTTCAGCTTGGGGAGGGCCTTGAGTTTATCCACAAGGGAGGTGGGCAACTCGGGTTCGATGATGTCCACCATTTCTCGGCCGATCTCCTCCAGGTCATCCTCCCCCAGGGCCAGCTTCATCCTCTTGGGAGTGCCGAATAGGTTTATAACTAGGGGAAAAGGCGAGCCTTTCACCTTTTCAAAGAGGAGAGCAGGGCCTCCCTTTTTAACTACCCTATCGGCGATTTCGGTGATCTCCAGGTTGGGGTCCACGGGCACCTTAATGCGCGCCAGCTCCCCCAACTTCTCCAGTTTGGACATGTAGTCCCTCAAATCTCTGTAGGCCATGGCTTTTCTCCCACGTAACATATGGTGATGCCAAAGGTTAGCGGAAGGCAGCGTATCCTGGCAAGCCCAGCCTGAATCATCATGTCGCAGAAGATTTGAGGGGGAGGGAAAGCTTCCACTGACTGGTGGAGGTAGCTGTAGGCCTCTCGGTTACCCGATATGAGTCCACCGATGCGTGGCAGGAAGTGCTGGAAGTATAGGCGGTATGCGTCTCCCAGAAGACCTGAGGGTGTGGAGAACTCCAAAACCACCACCCGCCCTCCAGGTTTCACCACCCTAGCCATCTCCTTCAGCCCCTGTAGTCGGTCAGGGAAGTTTCTCACGCCGTAAGCCACAATGGAGCCATGGAAAGTGCTGTCTGGAAAAGGCATGGCTAAAGCGTCACCCCTTATCAGCTCTATGGGCTGTCCGGCGATTTTGGGTTTTGCCAGCTCTAGCATCCTTTCAGCGAAGTCTAGTCCCACAACTTGGCAAGAGGGGGCTTGCTGGATTATCTCCAGGGCTACGTCGGCCGTGCCCGTGGCTACGTCTAGGTAGAGGCCGCTTCTGTTTGATAGGAGCCTTCTTACGGCGAATCGCCTCCAGGATACGTCTCTGCCAGCACTCAGGAGGCGATTGAGCAGATCGTAGCGATGGGCGATGGAGTCGAACATCTCTCGAATGGCCACAAGTTCACCTCCTCGCGTGTTTCAGCGTGGCAAAGAGAGACCTTCCCCAGGTCCCTTCGAGCTCCGGGGGATTAAAGCATTGGCGGTTCTTTATTGCAATTAGGTGGATGGCTTTCCGTTCTTAGTGTGGTTGTCCTTTTCCGGGAGGGATGCCGGGTCTGTCCCTTTAATCATCTCTTTCTCCACAACGGCCACCAAGGCAGGACACAGGGGCAGGCCTAAGGTGGGGGAGTCCCTCCTGGGTTTGGAAATAGACTTCTCTTTTTTCCCTTTCTTTTTCATTATGGTCCTTTCACTGAGAATTTTTTGTTTAGCTCATTTCCCCCCTATTTCTGACCATCTTTGTGGAGCCACACTTTTTGCAGGTGATGGTGTGGTCGTAGAGGTGGGGGTTTTTGTGGGCCACTTCGAATTCGCCCTCTAGAATTCTGAACCCGTAAAAGTAGACTCGGGAGTCGTCGCCGCAGTCGCCGCCGATGCCGGAGAACTCGATCTCGTATCCCTCTTTCTCCTCCAATTTTCCCTTCTGTCCACACTCCCTGCAGGTGATCTCTAGTACGCTAATCTCTTCAGGCATGGATCTCCCTCCCCCGTTTTTAAGAAAGGCCACCAGGCGTGCATTAACTGGAGCCGGCGAGCGGACTTGAACCGCTGACCTGCTGATTACGAATCAGCTGCTCTACCGACTGAGCTACGCCGGCTCCTCAGAGCCTTTTTATCGGTTTAAGGGGAGATTTTGTCAAGGTGCTGGGTAGCAGGAGTTTCCCCAGTTTTCGAGGTATTAGGAAAGCAAGTCTAATAAAGTAAGTGCATTTCTCTGGTCAGCAAGTGTAACACTCTGGATTCTGGGTCGTTTTCAACAAAATGGGGATACTTTAGAGTTATGAGATAGATGAGGGTTTTGGGGTGTATACTAGGCTGCAAAACATGAAGGTTATTGTGATGGCTGTGGCGTATTTTGCTATGGTGGTGCTGAACCACAGATCGAAGATGAAGGTGATGTTGGGGCACATATACCGGATGGCCAAGAGGGTATTTGGAGTGCCCGATTTCAGGTACTATGCCATAGCAGAGGAGATGATGGCTCTTTTGGCAAGTGATCCAGGAAGGGTGAAAGGGATAGAAGGCAGAAGAAAGGATTTACAGCTCACATTGGGGTTGGTGCCCTGCGGCTGAAAAATTGGGGGAACTCCTGGTGGGGATGGGGTTGACAAGGCTCCAGGGGCTGTGGCATAGAGGCCAAGCCCATTTGGGAAAGGGAGGTGACGGTAGTGCCTAACACTAAATCGGCCAAGAAGAGGGCTCGCCAAGCGGAAAAAAGGCGTATCAGGAATAGGTCTATCCGTTCTTATACCAAGACCATGGTGAAGAAGGTGATAAAGGGAGTGGATGAAGGGATTCCCCGGGAGGAGCTGGAGGCTAGGATTCGGGATGCTGTGAAGGCCATAGACAAGGCGGTAAGCAAGGGGGTTTACCATAGAAACGAGGGAGCCCGGCGCAAGTCCAGGCTCATGGCTTATGTGAATAAGCATTATAAGCCCGGAGAGGAAGCGGCTTAACAGGATGTCCCGGCAGTGTAGCAATAAGGAGAAGAATCTCCGGAAGTGTAACTGTACCTGGGAGCCCTGCGAAAAAAAGGGTTGCTGTTGTGAGTGTATCCAGTATCATCTGGCCAGGAGAGAGTTGCCCGCCTGCTTCTTTCCTCCTGAGGTGGAAAAGACCTACGACCGGTCTTTCAAGAAGTTTATAGAGGTATGGGGCAACGGCTCTCGCTGAAGTTTTCCAGGCCTTTCTCTCTTAAAGCCTTCTCTTTAGCTCTTCTATGAGGGAAATGGGTGTAGGATCTACCCCTCTGATGATGGCCAGGTAGTAGGAGACCCAATCTCCCATGTAGACTAGGGATAGGAGACGGGTGAGGAGGTTTTCTCCCATGCTCCTCACTTCTTCCACTCCCCTGCACCTGTTCCTCATCAAGTCTAAGGTGGCTGATATGGTCTTGCTTTGGAGATCTGTTTCTTCCTTGTCTCTGAGAAGCACCACGTGGAAGGGATTCATATCCCCCTCCCACCCTACAATTTCGTTGTGGCCCAGCTCGGGGAAAGTGTTGGTAAAGGCAGGCACTTTGCTGTTCTCGTTGAACTGACCTTTCCATCGGGTGGCTACCGCTTCCAGAGAGGGTCCACCGGCGTAGATGAGGGGAATGGATCCTTTCAGTTTTTCTGCCATTTCGAAGGCCCTTCCCCCTCCCCTGGACGGATGGAATTCCCGGGCCATATCCGATAGGAGGGTTTTGGCTTCTTCTAAGGGGTCTTCCTGGGGAATGAGGTCTAGGCTCTGGGCTAATGCTATGAGGATGGAGAGGGTGTTGCCCAGAGTGGTTCTGGGTGGGGAGGTGCCTTGAAGCTTTGCTACTGGGATTTTGGCTTCCAGGGCTGCTTTCTCCAGGTCTCCTCCTCGGGTTACCGCTACTATAGGGGTCTTTCTCTTTCTGGCCTCTTGGAACATGGCCAGGGTCTCTTGGGTTCTCCCCGAGCAGCTTACAGCCACCACCAGGGTTTTGGGATCCACCCAGAGGGGCAGGCAGTAACCTCTGATGACATGAACGGGGCACAGAGATAGGCGGGCCATGTAAGTTCTAAAAATGTCTCCTCCAATGGCGGATCCTCCAACCCCTACCACCACCATCTGTCGGGGTCTTGGCAGGTTTTCTATGTCTGGAGAGATGGGGGGAAGACGGAGTTGCTGGGGAAAGGAGAGGAGAATGCTTTGCATTCCCTCCCGGTCTATCTCTTCTACCAGTTTCACAATCTCTCTCATTCCTCCAGTTCCCGATGGAGGATCTTCACTCTGTAGCCCTTTTCCCTCAGGAAATGGCCCAACCATTGGGCTATCACCACCGATCTGTGGACTCCTCCGGTGCAACCTATGCCTATGGATAGGAAGGGCTTGCCCTCCTGTTGGTACTTGGGGAGGAGGTACGAGAAGAATCGGGAAAGGTGTTCCAGAAAGATGTGGGTTTCTTGGTTGCCCATTACGTAGTCTTCCACCTGGTGGTCCAGTCCCGTTCTCTCTCTGAGTCCGTTCACGAAGTGGGGGTTGGGAAGGAATCTGACGTCCAGCATGAGGTCCAGGTTGGGAGGGGCACCGTGTTTGAAGCCAAAGGAGTGGACGTAGACAAGCATCTCTTCTTTCTCGCTTCCGAATAGGTCTTTTATCTGGGCCTTGAGGGTGTGGGGTGTGGCTTCTGATGTGTCTATGACGTATCGTGAGATGGCCTTTATGGGTTCCATCACCCTTTTTTCTCGTGCGATGCTTCCCTCCAGGGATTCGTTTTGAAGGGGATGAGGGCGACGGGTCTCCTTGAATCTTTTGATGAGAACCTCCTCTCGGGCGTAGAGGAAGAGGATCTCGGTCTCTATTCCCTGTTGCCTCAGTTCTTCCATGATGTGAGGAAGATCCTTAAGGCTATCCCCTTCTCGTATGTCTATACCCAAAGCCACCTTTTCCATAGGTTGGGAGGAGTTGAGGCACAGTCGGGCAAAGGTCTTCATGAGGGAGAGGGGGAGGTTGTCCACGCAGTAGTAGCCTATGTCCTCCAGGGCTTTTATGGCGGTGCTTTTACCTGCTCCAGACAGCCCTGTGACAATGATGAACTGAGACTTCTCAGTGGCTTCACCCTTCTTTTTCATCCTCTTCTCGCAGGATCTGGTAGATCTCCTGAGGGCCTTGGGCATTTAGGAGCTTCTCTTTTATTTCCTTCTCTTTCAGGAGTGAAACTACTCTTGCCAGGGCCCTGAGATGTACCTCTGTGGACTCCTCGGGAGCCAGGACTAGGAAGAGGAGGTGAACGGGAGCGTTGTCCAAAGATCCAAAACCCACCCCTTTTTTGAAGCGCACCGCTATTATCAGCAGAGAGTCCAGGTTCTTGACCCTGGCATGGGGGATGGCTATCCCTTCTCCTACAGCGGTGGTGCCCAAAGCCTCTCTTTTGATGAGGGCGGTTAGGTAAGGCTCCCGGGAAGGGAGCTTCCCTTTAGCTACCAGGATGTCCACCAGGTTGGCGAGGATCTCCTCCTTGGTGTTTCCCGGTATGTCTTCCAGGACATCTTCTTCTGTGAAGTAGTCGGTGATTCTCATGGGCCAGGCTTCACAGTTCGGGTTCTATCAATCCATAACGCCCATCTCTTCTGCGATAGAGGACGTTCACCTGATTAGTATCGGCGTTCATGAAAACCATGAATTGGTCTTGGGAGAGGTCCATTTGCAGTATGGCTTCTTCTAGAGACATGGGCTTCATGGCAAAGCGCTTCACCTCCACCACTCTTGAGTCTTCACCCCCTTCTTCTGGCGAGGGGGTGAGCTCTTCAATAAAAGGCTCCCTTGGCCTTTGCTGAAGCTTCTCTTTCTTTCTTCTTACCTGTTCTTCTAGCTTGTCCATGACTACATCTATGGACGCGTAGATGTCGTGAGACTCTTCGGAACCGTAAAAGTTGCCTGACTTGGAGGATATGTTCACTTCGGCTATCTGGCGGAACTTCTCGACGTTAAGGACCACCTGGATGTCTATGGGCTCCTCCAGATATTTTTCTAAGCGTTTGATTTTTCTCTGGACGTAGTTCTTCATGGCCTCAGTGAGGTCGATGTTTCTGCCCGTTATCCTGACCTGCATCTCTTCCTCCTTTTTCTTCCTTTCCTTCTTTGCTTTATCCATATCCCAAAGGGGAATTGCAAGGACTTACAGGGTGAAACCCTCTCCTAAGTATATCTTTCTGGCCCTTGGGCTGGAAGCTATCACCTCTGGAGGACCTTCTTCCAGGATCTCTCCCTCTCCGATGATGTAGGTTCTGTCCGTTATGTGGAGGGTTTCTCTTACGTTGTGGTCGGTGATGACCACACCTATGCCTCTGTTCTTCATGGCCTTTATCACTTCCTGGAGCTCCTCTACCACAATGGGGTCTATGCCGGCGAAGGGCTCGTCAAGGAGGATGAAGGCCGGAGACAGGGCCAGGGCCCGGGCGATCTCCACTCTGCGCCTTTCTCCTCCAGAGAGGGTGTAGGCCACGCTGTTCTTCACCCTCTCCAGCCCCATGTCTGCCAGGAGCCGATCGGTGCGACTCTTCCTCTCCGCGGGAGGGACATCCAGAAGCTCTAGCACAGCCATGATGTTCTCCCACACCTCGAGCCTTCTGAAGACGGAAGGTTCTTGGGGAAGGTATCCCAGACCCCTACGGGCTCTTTTGTACATGGGCAGATGGGTAATGTCTTCCCCGTTTAGGTGGATGGAGCCGGCGTCAGGGGCGATGAGCCCGGTGATCATATAGAATACAGTGGTCTTTCCTGCTCCGTTGGGGCCTAGAAGACCTACCACCTCTCCCTGGGAGACTTCTAGGGAAACCCCTTTCACCACCTTTCTACCTTTGAAACTCTTTTCCAAGTTCCTGGCTTCCAGCTTCACCCTTCTTCTCCTCTTTGGGGTATATGATGGCGTTCACCCTCCCTTTACCCCCTATGACCACGCTCCGGTCTTCTTTAGGGTAGTAGAGCATCTTCTCTCCCACAACCAGGTTTTCCCCCTCCCAGGCCTTGGGGTGGCCCCTAAACTCTATTACTCCCTCTTTCATGCTGTATTCGGCTTCTTGGGACATGATCACCCTCTTGCCTTGCTCCACCTTTACGTTGCCTTGGGCCAGGATTCTCTCGATCTTGTTGTCTTTGGGGGAGAGGAAGATCTTTACCCTGTCGGCGTAGAGAACGAGGTTCTCCTTTACAGCTTTCACTGTGCCTTTGAAGAGGACCCAGCCTGCTTTGGCATTGGCTTCCATCTCCTTGGCCGTGATCACTATGGGGGTTTTCTTTTTGCTCTCCTTTTTCTGGGCCATGGCTCCTCCCCATAGGGAGAGGAAGATTACGATCGCAAGAACCGCTGTCTTTCTCATTGGAGCACCACCTTTTTCAGTTTTTTCACCTTCACCCATCCCAGGGAAGGTTTGGCTGTAAATCCTGTCCCTTCCACCATGCATCGCCCAGTTACCTTGAAAGGCAGAGGACTTTCCAGGGTGTTTTTGTTCAGGTTCCAGAGGATCTCCTCGACTTTAAGGGTTTCTCCCTGGTGGCGGACGGTGACATCACCCCAGATCTTTCCTAGCTTCTTTTTCTTGTCCAGGGTGCCCTCCCGGGCTGTGATGATCACAGGTTTGTCTTTCTTGAACATATACTCGATTTTCACGTTCCACAGGTGGATGGTTTTGCCCACAAGTTGAGCTCGGCTGGCGTCCAGCGCCCATACCACTTTCCCTTCCCTTGTGCTTGTGAGGTGGACGTTCTCCATGTATCCCTTTTCATGGTTCTTCTTCTCTTGGACTTTCTGTCCCTCCTCCTTGTAAAAATGGAGACCCCTCCTAAGGGTCCATCCGAAAAGGATGAGGACCGAGAGTGCAAGGAGGGTTACCAGGATTTTGAGGGATGGTCGTTTCACTGCCAGTACCGCTGGGTGGCTTCTTCCCATTTATCCTGGGCTTTGAGCAGGAGCTCAATGAACTCCCTTACAGCCCCTTTGCCTCCTGGGGCCTCTGTCACCAGGTGAGCCACCTCTTTCACTTGGGGATGGGCATCAGCCACGGCTACAGCTACTCCTGCCCTTTTCATGATGGGTATGTCCACTAAGTCGTCTCCTATGTAGGCTATCTGGTGGTCTTGGGCGTGGGTTGCAGCTTTGAGTTTCTGGTAGGTTTCTAGTTTGTTTTTGCTATTTTGGAAGACTAGAGGTATTTTTAATTCTCTGGCTCTCTTTTCAACAGCCTCTGATTGTCTGCCGGTGATGAGTGCCGTTTTTATACCCGCCCGGTGAAGGAGAAGGATGCCGTGCCCGTCCTTCACG
>Ga0190304_1000520_pt1 | contig 18172 bp, 15 predicted proteins | sample 48700712_MG_FD_161670 | JGI IMG/M metagenome (GOLD analysis project Ga0190304, IMG submission 161670) | Hydrothermal vent sediment bacterial communities from Southern Trench, Guaymas Basin, Mexico - 4870-07-1--2_MG | ecosystem: Environmental > Aquatic > Marine > Hydrothermal vents > Sediment ...
ATATCTATTACACCACGAGAAGAACGCATGGCATCATCATAGGTATATCCTGCATGCCAGATGAATACTGTTTCTGCAATCTCAGAAGAACAGATTTTGCAGACAAGGGATTTGACCTTTTTCTTCACGAGGTAAAGGATGGTTACATGGTTAGAGTGGGAAGTGTGAAGGGACACAAGATTGTCGATGCTGAAACGGACCTGTTTACTGATTACACACATGATGATATAGAGGAGATGGTTAGATTCGAGGCAAAAAGGCAGATGTCTTTTTCATCATCTGGAAACTGGGATAACATGCGATATATTCTGGAACTGAAACTCGACCACCCTATCTGGGAGAGAGAATCAGAAAAATGCCTTGGTTGCGGATTATGCACGCTGGTATGTCCCACATGCAGATGCTACGATGTCAGAGATATACCGGAACTGGATGGAAAAACAGGAGTGAGAATCAGGAGATGGGATTCCTGCCAGTACTGGAGTCATGGTCTCGTTGCAGGAGGACACAACTTCAGGGAGAGCAAGATAGAGAGATTCAAAAACAGATATCTCTGCAAAAATGCTTATTGCGCTCCTGTAACCACAGCATACTGCGTTGGTTGCGGAAGATGCACCTACTTCTGTCCGGCGGGTATAGATTTCAAAAAGGTTCTTATGGAGATAAGGGGTGAGATTGAGGATGGAAAACGTGTACAACACACATAGATGCATGCTGCTGAGGGTGTATGATCTCACAAGCAAGGATAAGCTATTCCTGTTCAGGTTTGTCGAGCCAGAGATCGCTGAGAAATGGACTTTCAAGCCCGGTCAGTTTGTTCAGCTCTCACTGCCAGGTCTTGGAGAAGTCCCAATATCTATATGCTCATCGCCAACGAGAAGAGCGTTCTTTGAACTGTGTATAAGAAAAGTTGGAAGAGTAACCGCAAGAATACACGAGTTGAAACCCGGAGACATGGTTGGCATAAGAGGACCTTACGGAAACGGCTTCCCGGTCGAGAAATTTGAAGGGCTTGATTTACTCATCGTGGCAGCCGGCATAGGCATGGCGCCCCTCAGGTCTGTTTTTCTCTACGCCATGGACAACAGGTGGAGGTTTGGAAATATAACCGTGATACATTCCGCTAAGTATGGAAACGAACTGGTCTTTGCAAAGGAACTCGAAGCCATGAAGGATATTGCTGAGGCGGAAAATGTGAAAATCATACTGACCACCACGCGTGACCCTGAATGGAAAGGACTCAAAGGAAGGGCGAGCGAGCATCTTGATAAGGTGAATGTTGAACCATCCAGATGTGCTGTCGTGATATGTGGACCACCCAGGATGTACAGATCGATGTTCGAAAGGTTGATGAAAGAGGGGTACGACCCAAGAAGAATTTTCGTTACTCTTGAGAGAAGAATGAAATGCGGTGTCGGAAAATGCGGACACTGCGTCGCGGGAACCTCTACCTCCTGGAAATATATATGCAAGGATGGACCCGTCTTCGATTACTATGATATTATCTCTACACCCGGTCTGCTCGAAGATTAGGAGGATAGGAGCATGAAGAAGATACTGGTTCACGCCCTCACTTCCTGCTACGGCTGCCAACTCCAACTGGCTGTTCTGGAAGAGTTTGACGTGATATCCAAGAATTTCGAGATTCTGCATTTCCCCATGATCTCATCCAAGGAAGCTGATGGTAAAGTTGATATCGCCTTCGTAGAAGGTTCTGTGAGTACAGAGAAGGATCTCGCCGAATTGAAGAAAATCAGGGAAAGATCAAATCTCCTTGTCGCCCTGGGAACATGCGCCTCCTTTGGTGGAGTTCAAGCCTGGGATGATAGAAGTTACGAGGAACTCTACAGAGATGTGTATGGAACGGCAACGATAAAATTTGCAGGACGGAAGGCGGAATCACTATCAAAGCATGTCCATGTAGATTACATACTTCCCGGTTGTCCACCTGAAAAATGGGAGATAAAGTACTTTCTTGCATGTTTTCTGATAAATTCATGGCCTGAGGTTATAGATTATCCGGTCTGCCAGGAATGCAGAGCGAAGGGAAATCCCTGTGTACTGATGGAGAAGGGAGAGATGTGTCTGGGACCGGTAACGAGAGGCGGGTGTGACGCCAGATGCCCATCGCATGGTATTGCATGCACGGGTTGCAGGGGCTCGCTACCATTTGGAGTTGCATGGTTCGATTCCTTAGCAAAAATATTTTTGAAAAATGGATTCTCTCCAGAAGATATTCGAAAACGGATGCGCATCTTCTTTGCCGGAGACAACGATCTTGAAGAGAAACTGAACAGGGTTTTTTCAAAAAGAGGTGATAATGTTGAAAAAAGAAGTGAAGATAGTTAGACCAATAGTCGTGGACCATATAGCAAGAATAGAGGGTAAAGCGGGAATAGAGGTCGTAATGAGAGAAGATGGTAAAGCGGTTGCGAGGGTTAATGTGATAGAAGGACCACGATTTTTTGAAAGTATAGTGAGGGGAAAACATGTTAACGAAGCCGTTACTGTACTATCCAGAATCTGCTCCTTCTGCTCCGCAGCCCATAAGCTAACTGCCGTGATGTGTGCAGAGAAAGCCCTTGGGATAGAGGTGAGTGAGCAGGTTGCAAAACTCAGGGAACTTCTCTATCTTGCAAACCATATAGAGAGTCACTCTCTACATCTCTTCTTTCTGGTATTTCCGGATCTGCTTGGATATCATGATGTAATTGAGATGGGTAAGGACTATCCCGATGTGCTTTCCGCTGCTTTAAAACTCAAGGAAGTTTCAGCAAGGGTTCAGGATATCATAGGCTCCAGATTCATACACGCGGAGAATGTGATACCTGGCGGCTTCTCGAAGTTACCAAGCAAGGAAAAACTGAAAAAGATAGCCAAAGAGTATGAAGAAATCGAAAAACTTGCCGAGATTCCGATGGAGATTTTGATGAGTTTTGAGTATCCCGATTATCTCAACAGAGACAGGATTCACATAGCCGTCAAACCTTATGGAGAGGAGTATACGGTCATCGGAAAAGATATAGAAACAAATGATAACGATACTTTCAATCCAGAGAATTATAAGGATGTGTTAAAAGAGAAGGTGGTTTCACACTCCTTCGCAAAGCATGTTTTCTACAAGGGAAAAAGGTTCATGACCGGTGCAATCTCCAGATACACGATTTTCAAGAACCTGATGATTGGTAAGGCAAGAGAGAAAGCCGTGCTGAGAAGCTCTTTGCTGGACCCACGCAACCCATTTTCCAACAACTTTGCACAGGCTGTAGAACTGATGTATTTCATTGATAAATCAAAAAGACTCGCCGAGGAACTTGCAGAATCCATAAAAGATGAAAGACCTGCCACACCAAGCAAAAGGAGTGGAAATGCCATCGTATGCACGGAGGCGCCGCGCGGCACCCTGATTTACAGCATGAAGATAAAGAACGGTACCGTTGTGGATGCAGACATAATAACTCCAACAGCCATGTTTCTCGCCCTCATGGAGGAAGATATAAGAATTGCAGCGGAACACATGTGGAAAGATGGAGAGAAGAATGCGGAAGAAATCTCCAGAAAACTTCAGATGCTGGTGAGAGCCTATGATCCGTGCATATCATGCAGTGTGCACATCTGCCATGTGCGCGAATAAGAGAGTGCTCGTAGCATCCATGGGAAATCCGTTGATAGATTATGATAGCATTGCATACAGGGTTGTTGAATCTCTCCCGGATTTACCATACATGAGAAAGGTTCACCTTTTTGCTGACCCTCTTTCATTAGTTGCGATTTACAGAGATGAAGATGGCATCATTATGGTTGATGTATGCGATTCAGATAAGATTCATGTAATGGATGCGGAAGAGATTTACAGAGTGGAATCAAAAGGAATATCATCCCATGTTATAGGCATAAGGTCAGCCATGGAGATACTGAACTTGACGAATCACAGAATATCTCACATTCAGAAGGTTTTCGTTTTTCTGCCCTCCGGCAAGCACAATTCGGAAAAAATGAAATTTTTCTCGTCCATGCTGATGGATATAATAAGAGATTTTTCTGCCCGCTGTGAAAACGGGTGAAAACATCCCTTTCATACCTTGGCGATGAAAAATTATAGGGAGAAAAAGATATATATTAGGAAGATAATTATATATACGTGGATGGGGGGAGTAGACTGATTTTCGTCTCTCCTCACCACCTCCACAGAGCTTCCCCCCATCCCACCCCTCCTCACCTTATGAATACACAACTTTGAGAGCATCGGCTATTTATTTTTCTAATTTTCTATTTATGTCAATTTAAAATTTTTTCTCTATGTAATTTATAACCGCCTCAAATATATCCTTTCCATCGCCGTACAGATTATCTGTTAATTTTCTCGTCCAGTCGGGATGCTGAAACCTGTAGAATACTCTTTCCGGATGGGGCATCATCCCAAATACGTTTCCTATGTGATTGCAGATTCCCGCTATATTATCAACGGAGCCATTTGGATTCCATGGATATCCAGCGAGTTCCCCATCTGGATTGACGTATCTGAAAACGATCTGGTCATTCTCTTCCATCCTTTTCAGAATATTCTCATCTTCTGGAGAAAAAACGAGTTTGCCTTCGGCATGTGCACTTGGTATTAGTCTTATTTCTCCCTTTCCGATTTTTCTTGTAAAAATACATTTGCCTCTGTTATCATGCCTGAGATATGTTGGTCTGCATTCAAACCTATTTGAATCATTCGTCATGAGGCATGCTCTTGGATGCTCACTTATTATCTCATCTGTTCCAGGGAGTAGACCTGTTTCTATCAGAACCTGAAAACCGTTGCATATGCCAAGTATCGGATACTCCTGTTTCACATACTCTTTTAATTCCCCAAGAAGTCTGCTTTTCATTCTGGCAGCAAAGATGGCGCCCGCTCTTACATAATCTCCGGCGGAAAAACCGCCCGGTATCATTATGCACTGAAAATCAAAGAGTGACCTCTTCTCATTCTTATCACAATCTATGTTGAGAAGTTGTTTCAGATGGACAAACTCCGGTCTCGTTCCCAGTCTTCGAAAGGCATCAAAGGATTCTTGTTCACAGTTTGTACCCTCTATTCTCAGTATGGCCACCCTTATGTCCCCTTTCTTCATCGATTTTTGGGTAATACACAAAATATATAAATAATGATTCCTTTAAAATGGGTCGTCAGGAGGGGTTAAAATATGGGATGCATAATAGATGATGACCTTATAACCAATGTCAAACTGGATTACATTCAGGATTTTGAAATGATGTTTGGAAGGATGAAGATAGAGAGACCTCGAGAGGCTGCAACCTATTACATGATTCTTGTCATGGACAATCCGAAAGAATTTTCCGACTTCTTGAGAATAGCAGAGAAACTCGTAAACATAACAAGAAGACCGCTCGAGGCGGGGCGCGCATCTCTTTTCAAAAACGGGCTGATAGCAAAGGTTCTGTTCTCCAGTGGAAATAACGATGAGGATTTTGGTAGAGAAAGATATCTCCCCGTGAATCCAAGGATTATATGGGAAGAAACGAAGGAAGATTTAAAGCCCGTAATAAGCGAGGAGACCTACAGGAATATAGAAAAGCATGTCGCCGAGATATCGTCCGTGTACAATCAGAACTTCAAGACGTATGGCATAAAACTGAAGAGAAGTGGAAATGTCACTCTCCGGTACAGCAAGAAATGGATATTTTACGTGATGCTCAACAACTCCCTGGAAAAAGGAGGGGACCTGAAGATATACATGGGTGGTGAAAACCTATCCGAAAAGGAAATGGAAGAATTTCTAAGAAAATTCCTGGAATCCAGCAAAAAGGTTAAAATTATCGTCGAAAAAGAAGAAAACCTTCAGCCGGTTATAAGGTTGAAAGAGGAATACAGCGATAAACTTGATGTGAGATACTTTCCGGATGAGGTGACGGGTTTTATGAGAAACTTTGTGTTCGGGAAGGAGCTGGCCTTCACGAGTATGAAAATACTATCAGAGGATAAAGATATCTCGTATGTTGGTACCGCGTATGTTGATGTTGAGGATATCGATGAGATAAGCAAGAAATTCGAAAATCTATGGAATCTCGGCAGACCCCTCTAAATTCTCCTGCAGGGAGAAAGATAGAGCCATCATGGCCGACGAAATTGCAGAATCCGTTGCTATAGTTATGCCGGGGCAGAGGTCTATAACGAGGTCAGCAAACCTGTATATACCGGTTGGTATTCCCTCTCTTGAACCGATGAGAAAATTCGTCCTTTTTCCTTCTATAACCATCTCCGCCAGCTCTCTGGATACTCTGCTGATGGGTCTGCCCTCCGGCTCAAAAACAACGATATTCTCATCTTTTCTCTCCCTGATGAGCTCATAGAGATTCTGCACGTATACCTCCACCTTTCTGGGTTTATGAGAGTAAACTTTCTTCTGAATCTGGAATCTGGTATCTATCCCCCGATAAACCCCATCTATAAATTCTTTCAGTTCCTTTGCATCGCATAATCCTACAGGTGCCACGACGAATTCTTTCACCTCAAAGGTCTGCGCCTCCCTGCCCACTCTTACGCCCATCTCTCGTGGGGCGGGGGATTTTCCAAGATATGGTATCTGAACAATACTCACTTTCTGGAAGAAGTTTCTGATCTCTATCTTTTCCTTGCTCCTCTTTTTTGGAAAAATCTGCGCATCCACCACCCCCAAGTAAGCGTATTTATCTATAATTTCTACAAATACCACCTTCTCCGGAAAATCCAGATTTACGCTCTGTCCGGTTCTGTTCCTTATAATTTCTCCAACCGCAACATTGATATCGATACTTGAAAAACTGTGTCTACCTCTCCTCGTTGTTCTGACTGCAAAAGGGCCATCTATATCCTTGATGATGCTATCAAGGTTTCTCGATATGGTATCGATATCCGCAGCGGTAGCAACCCTGACGGGCAGTATCTTCTCAGCTTCGGGTATATTGTTCTCGATGATCTTTCCAGCATCTTCTCTATCGGAGATAACAAGGACAACACCGGAATAATTCAACGGTTTTGGGAGGGTATTCGAATCCGGAATGAGCTCCTCTATGAGGGTTGCAACGATATTTTCATACCCTCTCCGTGTTTTCACTATAACCTTTACTTTATTGAAATCGAACATCGGGATCACCATCAGATATAAGGAATAAAAAGATGCTCCCGCCGGGATTTGAACCCGGGTCTACGGCTTTCCCCGTTAGCCCTTTCAGGGGCCTGCTCGAGAGGCCGTCATGATTGGCCGGGCTACACCACGGGAGCATCAACCACCCGATGATACCTTTATGATGGTTATCTCATCACCGTCGCTTATTTCATGATCTATGGGCACGGGCTTCTTTCCCTTGAGAGCGACCACCTCATCAGGTTTAAGATTCAGATGTCTCACCAAGTCTTCCACCTTTCCCCTGAAATCGCTGTCAATCTCTTTGTTATCAGGTAGCAGCTTCACTTTCATGAACCGATAGGGTAATATAAAACCCGTTGATTAATTTTTTGTAAGCTGGGGTAGCCTAGCCAGGCCAAGGCGGCGGCCTCGAGAGCCGCTGGTGCGAGAGCACCACAAGGGTTCAAATCCCTTCCCCAGCGTTTCTCGATATCTTTGGGGTTTTCCAGTAGATTTATAATGTATCTGACCTTATACGGTGCAGATGGAAAGTGAGGAGAGACCAAAAGTAATCAGCAGTTTATCTTATGCTCCCAAAATCGCCTACTTTTCCATGGAAATATGTGTTGAAGCCGATATTCCATCCTACAGCGGTGGACTCGGTGTGCTGGCTGGAGATACCCTCAGAACATTTGCTGATTTGAATATACCGGCAGTGGGTGTAACTTTGCTGTCGGAGAAGGGTTATCTGTATCAGGAACTCACCGAAGATGGGGAGCAGGTGGAGAAGCCTTATCCGTTCGATCCGAAAAAGAGATTGATTCTCATAGCAAAAGACGCCACGGTAAAAATCAATGGGAAAGAGGTAAAGATAAGGCCTTGGTGTTATTTCATCAGGGGAGTATCAGGTTACAAAGTTCCTATCGTTTTTCTGGACACGAACTTGAGGGAGAATGGAGAGTGGGAAAGGACGCTGACGAGATATCTCTATGGAGGAGACACCGACTATCGTCTTGCTCAGGAAATAGTCTTAGGTATAGGGGGATTCAGAATATTGAAGGGTCTTGGCTTTACGTCGATATACAGATTTCACATGAATGAGGGACATGCCAGTTTTTTAACCTTAGAACTCTACAGAAAAACAAAAAACGTGGACTTCGTGAGAAGACAGTGTGTTTTCACAACCCACACCCCGGTGAGGGCTGGGCATGATATGTTCGACATGGAAAAAGTAAAGCAATTTCTTGGTGATTTTCCAGAAGAGATCCTACCATATGTAACCGAAAAGGACATGTTGAACATGACTCGACTCGGTATGTTTTTCAGTCACTACATAAACGGCGTCGCAAAAAAACACAGAGAGGTATCAAAGAGTATGTTTCCACATTACTCAATAGATTCGATAACGAATGGTGTACACTCCCTGACATGGGTATCCGAGCCCTTCCGGAGATTATTTGACAAGTACATGCCCGGCTGGCGGCAGGACCCGTACATCTTAAGATCCGCATCGGGTATGCCAAATGAGGATGTATGGAATGCTCACATGGAAGCGAAGAGAAAACTCATAGATTTCATAAATGAAAAATTTGGAGAAAACTTTTCTTATGATAAATTTACCATAGGTTTTGCTAGGAGGATGACAGCTTATAAGAGACCCTATCTTCTCTTCTATGACAGAGAGAGGTTACTGAAAATATCAGAGGTGGCAGGAGGCCTTCAGATAGTTTACTCGGGAAAAGCTCATCCAAAGGATACCGAGGGTAAAGAGATAATAAAGAGGATCATCAGTGCTGGGAAAAAGCTGAAGCCGAAGGTTAACTTCATTTTCATACCGAACTATGATATGAATATAGCAAAGATGATGGTGAGCGGTGTCGACCTCTGGCTGAATACACCGCGAATACCCATGGAAGCTTCCGGCACATCTGGTATGAAAGCCGCTCATAATGGAGTTCCTCAGCTCAGCACTCTCGATGGATGGTGGAAGGAAGGGTATATAGAAGGAGTGACGGGGTGGGCTATAGGGGATGAAGACCAAGAATCGGACGATTTGAGAGATAGCCGGGATATGTATGACAAGCTTGAATACAGGATAATCCCCATCTTCCATAAATTCAGGGATAAATGGATAAATATAATGAAGAACTGTATAGCACTGAATGCTTCCTTTTTCAACACCCAGAGAATGGTCGAGCAGTACGTGCTGAATGCCTATTTCCTGTGAGTTGTTGCCCGAGGAGACAATTTTTTTACACTTTGCTGAGAATGTCCTTTATGCTTTTTTCAAATTTAACCAGCAATTTGCTCAGAATTTCTCCTTTGAGAAGCAGGATACACCACAAATTCTCATCGCCCTTACCGAGAATCAGCAATTTATCTCCAGCTTTTATATTGTATTTTCTCCTTATGGAAACCGGCAGAGATATCTGTCCCCTTTCGCCAACGGTCGTGCTTCCGTGAAATTCCAAACTTTCTTCCATCGGATTTTCTTATATAATTTCATATATTTATGATTTTTCATTATTATCATAAGAATTAAATACCGGAAATTTGATACAATTCATCGCCATATTATACAATTGGGTAGATAAATATGTTCAGTGTCATCGCGGAGTTCGTCGGGAAGAGACCCTACACAGTGATTCTCGTTATTCTGACCATCACGGGGCTGTTTTCTTCATTACTTCCATCGATGAAGAGCGGTACATCCATGGAAGATTTTCTGCCAAAAGATAACAAACTGGTTCAAGCTGAAAACAAGGTGACGGAGTATTTTGGCAGCGGGTCAGATGTTGAGATGGTTCTTGTGGAATCTAAGAGGGATATCATGCTCCCCAGTAATCTCAGGAAACTTCACAGAATTGTCATGTCTCTGAATGATACCGAAGGCGTGGAAAATGTATTTGGCATATCCAATCTTGTCGAAGCTGTTTCTTTTGCCGAGTATCACAAACCGCTCTCCGAGTGCTCAGATGAGGAAATAGAGATGTTGATTCAGGATATTTTCTTCAATGAAAGTTTCATAGAATTGTGCACAGACTCCAAGTATCAGAAGAAAGGTTATGCAGACATAGAGAAGGCATGGATGGTAGATGAGGATGGGAAATTCCAGATTTTGATAAAATTAAGAGACCTTTCCGAAATCGGGGATAAATGTATCAGACCGGTGGAATGGGATGTTTGTTTTCTCAACGGCCTTGCGCCCTGCGAGGAGTTGAAAATAAATTATATGATCGGTGCAAGGTACGAACCCGGTGTAAAATGGGTGGTTGGGAATGGTTTGCTGAACAACATTAAGAACATTTTGAGAAGAAGTGAGTGGGAAAATAACGTTTACCTGTGGATGAAACCGAAAAATTTCAGTACATACTTCCCGATCAAACTGGAAGAATCCAGTTTCTTCTTTGATTTTGGTAACAGCGCGATCGTTATAAACCTGAGTAAGGATGAACTGGGAAAATTCGGGATTGCACCGAAATTCAACGGAAATAGGTTGCCCGCTAGACTGGTTAATCTCAGTATAAAAAGCAGGATTTACAGATTCCCCTGGTTCGGAGTGGGGATTAAAGGAGAAGAACTGCAGCGCTTTTTGAACTGGATTGAAAAACTGAAAATCATCACAAGGGCAATGGAGAGGCGCGGAATCAATATAGAGGAAATGAAGACGATTCTGTCGCATCTTGATGCGAATCTCACATTGTCCATGAAGGATTTGAACGGGAACTGGGTTGTTCTGGATTCGGTAAATTCCACCAGATACATCCTCATAAAACCTCCATTTTTCAATGATATAGCGGAATCGATAGAGTCCATGTTATCCGAGGATGGGAAGACAACGTTGGTCATTGTTCAGGAAAACAAAACCCTGGGTCTTAATGAAGCAAAAAAGGTTGGAAAGGAGTTGTGCATCAAAATTAAGGAACTGGAAGATGATTTTCATATGGAGATCACGGGAGGAAGTGTAATTTCTTACCAGATAGACGTTCTAACGAGTGAGACAAACAAATACATAGCACCTGGTATATTCATAGTGATCATGCTCATTCTTCTGATACACTTCAGGAGAATTTCCTACATATTTCTCCCCCTTGTTTGTCTCTCCATATCGATAGTATGGCTTTTCGGCTCAATGGTTCTGTTGGGAATAAAGTTTAACGCAATTAGCGTTGCATTAGTTCCTCTGATAATGGGTCTGGGTGTAGATTATTCGGTCCATCTTTTTTACAACTACAGAGCGGAGCTATCAAAAGGCATGAAACCACTTGATGCGATAAAAACATCCATCAAAAATGTCGGTACGGCGATGTTTTTAGCCACACTGACGACATCAATAAGTTTCCTGTCATTTTTGAGTTCCAGTATTCCACCGATAAGGGACTTTGGTATACTCTGTGCATTTGGAATATTCTATGCATTCATAGTGACTGTAACCTTTGAAGCCGCGGTTGTTTACTTGCTGGATAAAAAGAAAAAGAGGATCGTTTCACCAGATGGAAAAAGGTTGAGCTTGGGAAGAGGAATGAGGGCATTCTCCTCCTTTGTACTGAAAAATGGAAAATACATCGCGATTTTTCTGACCTCGATAACCATTATCTTCTCATACAGTGCAACGAAGGTGAGTTATTCATTCAGCATGGAGGAGTTTCTCCCCAAAAATACGCCCGCCATGAAAACCCTCGGGAAAATTTCCGATCTCTTTCCCTCGGCATCCAGGATGGAAGAATATATCCTGATCGAGGGGGATATTTGTTCCGTCAAAACGATGGAGAGCATCTACAAAATCATAGAAAATATGAAGGATGATAAAACCATAGCAAGATATCCCGATGGGAGATTGAAGGTCGAAAGCATTCTATCCGTGATAGAGGATGCTGCAAAGATTAACGGGAGCATTATTGAGAAATTTAACCTGGATAGCAGATTCATTCCACGTACCGATAGAGATCTGAAGAATCTGCTGGATTATCTCTATGAGAGAGAGCCGAGCATAAAGTATGTTCTTCACAGAAATCGCGGTTATGATGCAACCTTGATAAGAGTTCATCTTGTGAATGAAGAGATATCGAGTGAGTTTACGAAAAGTGTCTATACGGAATTGACCAACGATGTCATCTCTTGCGGAAATGTTAAGGTAACAGTGACCGGACCCATCTCTCTCATATACACCATAACCAAATCATTGACCGAAAGTCAACTCAAATCGACATTCGTCTGCCTCTTTGTCGCAGGTGTGGTTTTGATTGCGGTTTACCGGAAAATTTCTCTTGGAGGTATCGCAATGACTCCAGTGATACTATCCTGTATATGGATAATAGGTAGCATCTATCTGCTGAATTACACCCTAAACGTAATGACCGTAATGGTCACCTCTCTCACCATAGGCCTAGGTATCACGTATGCCATTCACGCAATTGAAAGATATAAACTTGTACTGCAAAATAGCAAGAATGGTGAGAAGGTGGTTGAGGATACATTTGCGCACATCGGCGGCGCCATATTTATCTCTGCCCTGACCACAATAGCGGGATTCAGCATACTTGTGCTTTCCCCCATGCCCCCAGAGCAACAATTCGGAATCATAACTGCTCTGACGATATTCTATGCTCTGGTAACGACTCTCCTTGTGGTTCCTATTTTGTTGCTACTGTACACAAGGAGACTCAAGAAAAGCGAGAGAAAATGATGTGACCATCTATCGTTTTTGTTGATATAGTAACCGATAAATACCACAATGTATATTACTGTCTTTGAGTGGTTTGGTGAGGGAGATATATGACCGTAACTAAAATGTTTGGTGAGAGTGCGTGGAAGGTGTGGAGATTTCTGGAAGAAAAGAAAAAATGCCCGGAGCGTAAGTTAAAGAAAAAAATTAAACTGAAAGAAGAAGAGTTTTATGGCGCCATAGGCTGGCTCGCGAGAGAAAACAAAATAAGAAAGGTTGGTGAATTCCTCGAACTCGGTGAAACGAATCTCGTCTGGGATATAGGCAGCAGAGCGGGAAAGGTCTGGAGAACCCTCAACATCTGGGGAGAACTGACAGAGGATGAACTCGCAGAGCTTCTGGACATGGATAAGAAGGAAGTGCTATCTGCTCTCGGCTGGCTCGCGAGAGAAGATAAGGTTGAGTTTGTTAACGGCAAGTGGATGCTGAAGTAAGGGAGAAAACGGGATGAAAATAGCCATGATAGGGTGGGAATACCCGCCCTTCAAGGTGGGTGGTCTCGGCACACACTGTTACTATTTAACACGCTCTCTCGCCAAACTGGGTGTTAAGATCGATTTTTTTGCCCCAAAGGTTAGCAGGGGGGAAAGAAAGAGTGATTTGGAGAATCTGAGAATAATTGATGTGGGAGAAACTGCCATCTACCCTTATGGAACGGAAACAAAGACCATAGACGGAGATTTCTTCACGGCGGTGGAAAAGTTCAATAAACTATGCTATGAAAAGGTGAACGGGAAATATGAGCTCATACACTGTCACGACTGGTTAACGGCGCAGGCGGGAATAATGCTGAAGGAAAAACTGGGAATACCCCTCGTTCTGACGATACATTCAACAGAATATGACAGGAGCGCCAACCTCAATCCGAATCCATGGTTCATAGATATAGAGAGAAATGCCATGGAAAAGGCTGACAGAATCATAGCAGTGAGTCATTACACAAAAAGGATCATAGTTGAGAGATACGGAATAGATGAGAACAAAATCAGAGTCGTACACAACGGTGTGAACCCGATAGGCGAACATGGAGAAAAGAAAAAGATCGTTCTTTACCTTGGCAGGTTAACCATGCAGAAGGGTGTGGAATTTTTCCTCAGGGCAGCGAAGAAGGTTCTTGAAAAAGAGGATTGTTCCTTTGTTGTTGCCGGAAGCGGCGACATGCTCCCCCAGCTGATACATCTCTCCATAGCCCTCGGTATAGCAGATAAGGTAATGTTTACCGGCCCTCTAACAGAGGATGAGGTGAAACACATCTACAGAATATCATCTGTGTATGTGCTTCCATCCGTGAGTGAACCATTTGGCATAACCGCTCTTGAAGCCATATCTGCAGGCACTCCGGTGATAATATCAAAAAGCTCTGGTGTGGCAGAAGCTCTGAGAAACTGTTTAACCGCCGATTTCTGGGATGTTAACGAGATGGCAAACAAAATCGTTGCTCTTCTAAGATATGATGCCCTCAGGAAGACGCTAAAGGAGAATGCCAAGAAAGAATTGAGATTTCTCACATGGGATAGGGCAGCGAGAAAAACCTTGGAGGTCTACAGGGAGGTGGTTAGTTAATGCCTTGCGTGTGTTTCTATTTTGAGGTGCATCAGCCATTCAGGTTGAACAGATTTTCGGTTTTCCACATCGGAGAAGAAATCGATCCTTTTGAGACCTATTTCAATCATAAACTGAATAGAGAGATATTTGAAAGGGCAGCAAAAAAATGCTATCTTCCAGCAACCCAGTTATTTCTTGACATATCGGATGAATTTGGTAAGGATTTCAAAGTGTCATTTAGCTTAACCGGCACATTCATGGAGCACTGCGATGCATTTGCTCCTCAAGTTCTCGATAATTTTAAGGAACTTTTCAGGAGAGGTAATGCCGATCTCATAGGTGAAACATACTATCATTCTCTCTGCAGTTTATTCGATGACCTCAGCGAATTCAGGGACCAGGTTAATCTCCATATCAAAACGTTGATGGAGAGATTTGGGTGCAGACCAAAGGTCTTCAGAAATACGGAGGCGATATTTGACAACAGGATAGCAAAGGAAGTAGAAAAAATGGGATTCAGAGGAATAATAACGGAAGGCACTGAAAAGATACTCGGCTGGCGCTCGCCCAATTATCTTTACCGAGCGAAGGATACGAATCTCAAGGTTCTACTCAGAAACTACAGGTTGAGCGACGATATAGCATTCAGATTCTCGGCAAGAGACTGGGTTGGCTTTCCGTTAACTGCAGATAAATTCGCGAGTTGGATAGCGAGTTGTGAGGGGCAGGTGGTCAATATCTTCATGGACTTTGAGACGTTTGGTGAGCATCAGTGGCCGGAGACGGGGATATTCGAATTCCTGAGGCATCTTCCCGCAGAGATACTCAGATTTGAGAACAACAGATTTGTAACGGTTAGCGAAGTCGTGGATATGTTCGAGCCCGTTGGTGAGATAGACGTTCCATTTGCCATATCATGGGCTGACACGGAGAGAGATGTATCCACATGGCTCGGCAATGACATGCAGATAGCTTGCTTCAATGAGCTGAAAGAAGTTGGTAGAAAGCTAAAGGAGAAGGGAGATGAGAGGTTACTCAAGATATGGCGACTCCTTCAAACATCGGACCATCTCTACTATCTATCAACGAAGGGATTTGCAGATGGAGATGTCCATAAATACTTCAACCCATATTCGACGCCTTATGAAGGGTTTATCAACTATATGAATATCCTGCAGGATTTGAAACAGAGGCTGTAATTAAGGTGAGGAGATGAAGATCGTACATTTCTCATGGGAGTTCCCCCCAACGATAGTTGGCGGACTTGGAACTGTAGCGATGGAACTATCGAGTATGCAGGTTAAGATGGGTAACGAGGTTGTGGTTTTCACTCTAAACAAGGATAACAAGTTGATAACCGTCGATAATTTTAAAGGCGTCGAGGTTCACAGACCGATGATTTCGGATTTCACATCAACCTTCTTCCTTTTCGCTGATGATGAGTTGAGGAAATGGGGAGAGGGATTCAAGTTCTTCGCAGACGTCGTAACCTATAACATTCTGTCGGCATCAAAGCTCGTGAATCTACTTGTTAGAAAGTATGGCAGAGTTTTCGATATAATACATGCCCATGACTGGCTTGGAATAATGGCTGGAATAAGCGCAAAAAAGGAACTGGGCATTCCGCTGATATTTCATGTTCACTCCACAGAAAAGGGCAGAACCATGGGAAGGGGCTCTAAGATTATAGAGGAAATGGAATACGCTGGCGGCGACGAGGCGGATTGCGTGATAACTGTATCTGAAGCGATGAGAGACGAGCTTTACAGCATGGGATTCTCCCCGAGAAAGGTAAAGGTGTGCTGGAATGGCGTTGATCCCGAGAAGTATAATCCAGCGAGAGTGAGTGAAGAAGAAAAGTTGACGTTACGGGAGCTCTATGGAATTAAAAATGATGAAAAGATGATACTGTTTATAGGCAGGCTGGTTGGTGTAAAGGGCGCTGATAATTTGGTAAAGAGTATGCCGATGATTCTCGAGGAATTTCCAAAGACAAAGCTCGTTATACTCGGTACAGGAGATATGGCTGAGTACATCAGGTTGCTGATAAAAAGTATAGGTCTTCAGGATGAGGTTATACTGAGGGAGGAGTTTGTGTCGGAGGATGAAAGAATTAGACATTACGCAGCAGCAGATCTGGTTGTTCTGCCATCCCTGTATGAACCCTTTGGAATAGTTTGCACGGAGGCGATGGCAATGGAAAAACCCGTGGTGGTTGGGGCAAGGGGTACATCTGGAATGAGGGAACAGGTCATACCTTCTGGAGAAGAGCAGTGCGGTATCCACATAAATCCCTATGATCCAAACGATATAGCGTGGGGGGTAAAAGAGATCCTGGGTAGAGAGGATTGCGGTGCATGGATGGGTAAGAATGGAAGAAAGAGAGTTTTAAAATACTTCAGGTGGGATCAGGTTGCAGAGAGGATACTTAGAATATATAAGGAAGTCATTTCAAGATGATGTACTGGATGAGATAGATGCAAAGACCAAACCCCTACTTGAGGGTATGCTACCATCCGATGATAAAGAGTGGTTGCTCACAAATGGTTTAGGTGGCTACGCATCAACAACCCTGATGGGCAATCTGAGGAGGAAGTTTCATGGCTTACTGATAGCGAGTTTGTCTCCACCTGTAAAGAGGTGGGTTTTTGTATCTGATATAGAGGATGAAATTTGCATAGATGGTGTGCCTCGGAGATTTAAAAATCACGCATTTAAGCTCTCCCCACTACCCAAGTTCATATGCGATTTCGGAAAAATAATCGTCGAGAAGACCTTTGTGATGCCCCATCGAGAGAATACACTCATCATCAGATACAGGTCTCTGGATGGATCCAACTTCAGATTGAAAATAAGACCTATTCTGAATTCGAGGCATTTTTACGACCTGAATGGCGGCGGCGTGAGCTTCCGCACCGATATTGAGGATGGAGAGATTTTGATAAAACCCGACAACGTAGATAAAAGTTTGAGGATAATCTGTAACTTTGCAGGGTTCAAAAGAAATTTCGTGTGGAAAGAACTCAGATATGATATTGATAGAGAAAGAGGTGAAGGATGGATAGATCACGGACTGGAAATCGGAGAGGTCGAATTGGTTAGTAAGGGTGGAGAAGCCTATGTTGTGTTCACTGTAGAAGATAAGGACTACGATCCGGAGCTGGAAATTAAGAAAGAGATTGATAGGAGAGAAGGTCTCATCAATGCATCGGGTTTGCCGAGCGAAATGTCTCCCTTACTTCTGGCTGCGGATAGTTTTGTCGTTAAAAGAGGAAATCATAGCACCATCATAGCAGGTTATCACTGGTTCACGGACTGGGGGAGAGATTCTCTCATTTCTTTACCCGGTCTACTTCTTGTTACAAGGAGATTTGATGATGCAAAATCCTTACTTCTAAATCTCTCGGGATATATGTACAAAGGGCTCGTATCGAATGCATTTACGGAGAGGGAAAACACTCCAATATACAATTCTGTGGATGCGTCTCTGTGGTTTGTGGATAGGGTCTACCAGTATCTGAAATACACGAACGATATGGAGCTCCTGAAGGACATCTGGCCAAAACTTGTTTCAATGGTGGAATATTTTGAAAAAGGCACGCTCTTCGACATAAGGGTTGACGAAGATGGTCTACTTTATCATGGACCCGGTTTGACATGGATGGACGTGAAGATTGGAGACGAATACATCACTCCCAGGGCTGGAAAGGCGGTGGAGATACAGGCTCTCTGGTACAATGCTCTCAGAATAATGGAAAAACTTTCCTTCCTCCTTGGTGATGAAAGGAAT
>Ga0190304_1000521_pt1 | contig 18163 bp, 17 predicted proteins | sample 48700712_MG_FD_161670 | JGI IMG/M metagenome (GOLD analysis project Ga0190304, IMG submission 161670) | Hydrothermal vent sediment bacterial communities from Southern Trench, Guaymas Basin, Mexico - 4870-07-1--2_MG | ecosystem: Environmental > Aquatic > Marine > Hydrothermal vents > Sediment ...
CTGTCACATCTCCAACGGCATATACGCCCGCTACGCTGGTAGACATCGTCTCATCAACCTGGATACCCTTGTTATCGTAATTCACGCCGATGTCCTCCAGCCCGATGCCCTCAACGTTAGGGCGACGTCCGACTGCCACCAGGACTTTTTCGACGTCAATCTGATCCTCCCTGTCAGCCGTGGCAATGGTCACCCGACAATCGTGACCGCCAGCCGCGCATCTGGTAACGCGGGCACTGGTATGCACCGCCACGCCTTGCTCCGACAACGCCCAGGCCAGTGCTTTGCCAATGTCATGATCAAGAGTCGGTACCAGGCGAGGTAGCATCTCTACGAGCGTGACTTGCACACCGCATAGATTGAACAGCGTGGCAAACTCCACTCCCACCGCGCCACCGCCGACGACCAGCAGACTCTGCGGCAGTTCCTCTAAACTCAAGGCACTTTTACTGCTCAGGGAGCAGGGCTCTTTCAGCCCCTGGATAGGCAAATCCACGGCCTGGGAGCCCGTAGCCACGATGATGCTGTCGGCCGTTATACGCTCTACTACTCGGTCTACTTCTGTTACTTCGACTGTGCGGTGAGAGGCGAGGCGGGCTGTGCCTCGAACTACTGTCACTCCCGCCCTGGACAGGAGCTTCTCCACCCCCTTGACGAGCCGTGTGACTACTTCTTGCTTTCGAGCCTGAGCGGCTGGCCAATCCAAGTGGGTCCTCTCGGTCAATACGCCAAAGGTGCTTGCCTTCTTCACCAGGGCCAGCACCTCGGCGCTCCATAGAAGCGCCTTGGTGGGGATACAGCCCCAGTTCAAGCATACACCTCCCAACTGCTCTCGTTCGATGAGAATGACCTTAGCTCCCAGTTGAGCTCCACGCAATGCGGCCACGTACCCGCCTGGGCCGCCACCGATGATCGCAAGATCAGCGTTCGACGACATGCTTTTATGCCCTCTCATGTTCGATGCTCGTGACATGCCTCTACAATTCTGATTTTGGCCTGCCGGCGGGCTTCACCGAAAGGACCGGCACGAAGCTCATCCAGGGCACGGCGCGCAGCCGCCTTGCGCTCTCGGGCTACCTCGGGGGCAATGTAACCCAGCGCTTCTGCCGCGGCCAGGCCAGCCAACCGTCCCTCTTCCATGGCCGTGCTGGCCTCTTCGATACCGGCAATGTCCCCCGCCACGTAGATGCCGGGCACCGTGGTTTCCATGTTCTCGTCGTGCAAGGGGATGTGCCCGCCAAGGGAGGCGATGTAGGTAAACTGACAGCCAGCCATCCAGGCCAGTTCGGACATGGGGGAAAGCCCTACGGCCAGGCAGATGGTGTCCACTTCCAGCGTCTGCTCGGTGCCAGGGATAGGGTGCCAGCTTTCGTCAACACGGGCGATGGTGGCCGAGGTAACGCAATCAACGCCGTCGGCCCGCAGGATGGTATGAGAAGTCAGAATGGGGACCCCAGCCCGGCGGATCTTAGCGGCGTGAACGCCGTAACCTCCGATGCGAGGCAGGGCCTCGATGACTGCAACCACTTCTGCCCCGGCCTGCAGCAGTTGGTAGGAGACGATCAATCCTACGTTGCCAGCCCCGACCATCAGCACCCGTCGGCCTGGCAAGACGCGGTGGATGTTGACCAGAGTCTGAGCCGCGCCAGCTCCCATCACCCCAGGCAGCGTCCAACCAGGAAAAGCCAGGGCGTTTTCCGAAGCACCCGTGGCCAGGATCAGCTTTTGATAATGCAGCAGTTCGCTGCGCCCATTGCACTTCAAAGCCAGGTTGTTGCCCTCAAAAAGGCCCCAGGCAACGGTGTCCAGCAACACCTCGACGCCACACTCCTGGCTCTCAGTCAACAGTTGTTGGCCAATCTTGAACCCGCGCACCCCAGCGCGGTGAGCCTGGGAGCCAAAGAACTTGTGGAGTTGTTTGAAAAGCTGGCCTCCTGGGCTCCGGTTCTCGTCCACGACAGTGACGTGCGCCCCCGCCTTCCTGGCCTCGATGGCCGCCGTCAGGCCAGCGGCTCCAGCGCCTACGATGGCAATCTCCGTTGTTCTCGTCAGCACCGATAGAACCTCCTCAATTGGATGGGAGAGAACCCGGCTGGGTCACTCCCGCCCCACCGGCGACGAATACTCCCCATCCCGCCGCTGGAGGGGGCCATCCCCCGGCGAGCGGTTCTCAGGTCAACCCGTGAACACGCCGGACCCTTTCGAGGACCTCTCGGGGCGGCCTCCGAAAGTACAGGGCCGTGCTCTTGTGAAGACCAATGGCCTTGCTCAAGTCAACAAGAGCTTCCGCCAATTTCAACCCGGCGGCGCTACAGTCCACCACAGGCACACCAGTGCCGGGGATCTCGTTGTAGCCATGCAGCGATAGAATGGGACCATAGTAGCCACAACCGACTACGATCACCTCTGCCCCGTCCTCAATGCATTTCCGGGCGACCCGTTCGAAGTTGGGGATCAGACGCCGGTGAGGGTCGGTGACGCTTTCCACGAGCAACTCCAGATCAGAGGCAGGATCGAGCGAACGTACGGGACGAGTGATGGCCCGATCCTCCAGCCCGTAAAGGCGGAGGTCTATCTCGATGGTGGGAACGACCCCTGGAGCGACGGTGATGACGGCAAATCGGGAGCCCAAGGTAGTGGCCAGAAGCATGGCGGCTTCGCCAATCCCGACGACGGGAATGTCCACCGCCTCGCGCGCTTCCCACAAAGGGTCAGCCCAGCACCCCAGGACCACGGCGTCGAATCCCTCTCGCTCGGCAGCGATGGCGTTCTCCACGACAGCGCGGTTGTTCAGCAACTCGGTGTACAAGGAACGAACGTAGTTGCCGGAAACCGACACGTGCCGTAGCGTGACCTCTGTATCCGCGCGTGCCACTTTGCGAAAATAACCACGCAGCGCGTCCCATAGGGGATCAAGCTCCGGCGCGCCTGATGTAGCCTCGTTCCACAATATCCTCATCACACAACCCCCTCACTCTGCCGGCTCTTCTCAGCCCACCAATCGTCTGGCTGCCTCAACAAGGTCCTCGACCTTGGGCATGATGAATTCTTCCATCGGCGGGCTGAAGGGCACAGGCACGTCAGCGGCTGCGACGCGCTCGATAGGCGCGTCCAGGTAGTCGAAAGCCTCCTCCATCACACGGAAAGCGATCTCCGCGCACACCCCGGCACGCCCACACTCCTCAGAGGCCACGATCAGCCGGTGGGTTTTCTTCACCGAGGCAACCACTGTGTCAATATCGAAGGGCACCAGGGTGCGAGGATCAACCACCTCAGCTTCGATCCCGTCCTCGGCCAGGATCTCCGCCGCTTCCAGGGCTTTCTTGACCATCATGGAGTAGGCAACAATGGTCACATCGCCGCCTTCGCGCTTCACATCTGCCACACCGAAGGGAATGGTATAATCTTCCTCGGGCACCAGACCCTTGACGCCGTAGTAGAGGAGAGCATGTTCGAAAAACATGACCGGATCGTCGCTTCTGATGGCGGTCTTGAGGAGCCCTTTGGCGTCATAGGGAGTGGATGGAATGACCACCTTGAGCCCCGGCGTGTGGACGAACCACGCCTCGGGCCGGGCCGAATGCTGGGCCGCGCCGGAACGCCCCAGGCTGTTGGCGGTCCGTACCACAAGGGGCACGCTGACCTGGCCTCCGCTCATGTAGCGAATGGCCGCCACCTGGTTGTACAGCTCCTCCATACAACACCCCAGGAAGGAGGAGAACATGATCTCGGCCACCGGCCTCAGGCCAACCAGAGCAGCACCCAAAGAGAGCCCGATGATAGCATCCTCCGAGATAGGCGTATCCTTGACGCGCTCCGGTCCGAATTCCTCCAAAAGTCCTTTAGTCACTCCGAAATTGCCGCCCAGAACAGCGATATCTTCCCCCAAGGTAATCACTCTTGGGTCACGGCGCATCTCTTCCCGTAAGGCTTCATTGATCGCCTGAGCGAAAGTGATTTCGCGCATCACCGTACCTCCTCAACAAACAGGTCATCCAAAGCTTCTTCGGGTGCTGGATATGGGCTTTCATCAGCGAACTTGAGAGCGGCCTCCACTTCGGCCTCGACACGCTCTTCGATGTCCTTCATCTCCGCTTCCTCCAGAATCCCGTTATCGAGAAGGAAAGAGCGATAGCGAGGCAGAGGATCGTTGCGCTTGGCTTCCTCGATGTCCTCCTTGGGCCGGTAGGTTTGCGGGTCACCCTCGTCGTGGGGGCGGATGCGGGTGGCATAACAGACCAGCAAAGTCGGGCCTTCACCCCGCCGCGCCCGGGCCACCGCAGTCTCAGCCGCTTCGTACACAGCCAATACGTCGTAGCCGTTTACACTAACGCCAGGGATGCCGTAGGCTTTGGCACGCTCGCTGATGTCAGTGAGATTGATGGCTGCGCTGGTGGGCATGGAAATACCCCAGCCGTTAGCTTCCACCACGTAAACGATCGGCAGCTTCCAGATGGAAGCCACATTGACCGCTTCATGAAAAGACCCACGGTTCATGGCTCCGTCGCCGAAGAAGCAGGCCACCACCCGTCCGTTTTTCTGAAGCTGGCTGCCCCAGGCAGCTCCGGTAGCCAGGCCGATGCCTCCGGCAACAATGCCGTTGCAGCCCAAAAGGCCACAACTGAAGTCAGCGATGTGCATCGAGCCGCCTTTGCCTTTGTTGTAGCCGGTACGTTTGCCGTACAGTTCGGCCATCATCCGGTCCATGCGCATCCCCTTGGCCAGGCAATGGCCATGGCCGCGGTGGGTACCGGTGATGTAGTCCGTCGGCCTCAGGACCGCACACACGCCGGCAGCTATGGCCTCCTGACCGATGTAAGAGTGAATAAATCCGGGAATCTTCCCCGCGGAGAAAACATCTATAGCTGTCTCCTCAAAACGCCGGATGCGCAACATGGACTCGTAGAGTTCGGCGTACTTGTTCTTGTCCAATGTCATTTGTACCTCCCTGGCTTCCTGGGGTAATCTCGGCATGGTTCACCAGATACCTGTATAGCCTCGAAAACACCTTTACACTTTGTCATGTTCCTTGATCAAGCCCCCTCCCCCTGGCCCCCCGCGCCGCGGGGGGCCAGGGGGAGGGGGGCAGTGTGTACATGCCTTTGGCCATGAAAGCGTAAAGTCGTTCAGGACATTTGAACCATGCCATAATCTCTATTTCTCATGCCAGCAACTGGTATGGCTCCTCCAGATAGCGCACAAGAGTTTGCAAGAAGCGGGCAGCGACGGCTCCGTCAGCCGCGCGATGGTCAACCGAGAGGGTCAGCCACATTGTCGGTCGCACCTGCAAGGCATCGCCCACCACCAACGGCCGTTTGGCAATCCGGCCTACAGCCAAAATGGCTGCCTGAGGCGGGTTGATGATGGCATTGAAGACGTCAATGCCAAACATGCCCAGGTTGGAGACGGTGAATGTCCCACCGCTAAGATCGTCGGGACTCAACTTATTCGCGCCGGCCCTTTCCAGAAGATCAACGCGCCGGTGAGCTATCTCTGTCAGGGACAGACGATCTGCCTGGTGGAACACAGGCACAACCAGACCGCGAGGCGTGTCCACGGCCAGACCGATATTGATCTGCTGAAACCTCTTGAGCCGGCCGTTCTCGAAGGTAGCGTTCAGAGCGGGATGCTCCCTGAGGGCCTGGGCTACAACACGCAACAGGATATCGCTGAAGGAGAGGCGTACGCCCGCACTGGCCTCCAGCACAGGCAGCAGCGTCTCCCGCATAGCCACCACTGCGCTCATATCCACGTGCACGGTCAAGTAGAAGTGAGGTGCTGTCCGGAAACTGGCGGACATCCGCTCGGCAGTGATGCGTTGGATGGGAGTCAGCTCCACCCATTCAGCCGCCAGCATCTCGCCGGTTGCTGGAGGCATTGGGCCTGCACCCTCTTCTGGAGCCTCGGCGGCCTTGGCCTGTGCTTCTATATAGGCCAGGACGTCTTTTTCCACAATCCGCCCTCGGGGACCGCTTCCCTTGATCTGAGCCAAGTCAACTCCATGCTTCCGGGCCAACTTCCTGGCGATGGGAGAGGCGAGGACTGTAGGTTTCTCTGAAGTCGCTGCCTCTTTGGACTTGGTCGCCGGGGGAACGCGCTCGATTTCCGGCCCTTCGAGCGGCTCTTTCCCAGCACTTCCCTCCAACCAAGGCCACGGTCCAGAGGGTGGGGTCTCTCCTGGCTCCAAGATATAGCCGATGACGGTCGCGACGGGCACCGTAGTGCCTGGAGGTGCAAAGTCAGGCCCCAAGATACCTGTCCCAGGCGACTCGACCTCCACCGTGACCTTCTCGCTTTCGATGACGAAGAGTGGCTCACCTTTTGTGACCGGGTCGCCTGGCTCCTTCAGCCATTCGACAACGGTGCCCTCTTGCATAACAAAGCCCAACTTGGGCATCACAATGCTTATCGCCATTTGTCGTCAGTGCTCCGGTATAAGAGGTGCCGCTTCGACTGTTCTCAGTCAGACAACCCAGTTAGGATACGAACAAGTGCTTCGCTCAGAAGCAAGCTTGTGGGGGGCCGCGGTTGCCCCCCACAAGTCTCTGGGGACAAACCACCAGCTACTGATAGCTGGTGAACTTGCCGTCTTTGATGACCAGGACGGCCTGGCCCTTGCCACTGACATCGCCCGTCTCGTCAAACTTGGTCACCCCGGTCAGCCCATGATACTCCACGCTGTGCAGCACCTCGTGCAAGGTCTCCTTCGTCGCCCCCTTCTCTATGGCCAGCTTGAAAATGTACGGCGCCTCGTACCCATACCCAGCCTGCTCCGAAGGCATCTTGTTGTACTCGGCCTTGTACTTCCGCACAAACTCCTGCGTCAGCTCATCCGGCTTCTCGGGGTCAAAGTACACCATCACGTAGACCCCTTCCGCCCCCTCGCCACCTAACTCGATGAACTGCTCATGCTGGTTGCCAGCCGAGGCGATCACGGGAATGTCGCCCAGCCCCGCCGCCAGCCGCTGCTTGCAGATCATCCCACCCTCAGCATAGTCCGTCAGCAGAAGCAATGCCTCCGGCTTCGCCTGGGCAATCTTCGTGAGCTGGGCGCTGAAGTCCTTGTCCACTCCAGGAACATAGGTCTCCACCGCCACTACCTCGCCCCCCAGCTTGGGCACCTCAGGCAAGGTCGCATCCAGCAACCCCTTGCCATAGTCATGGCTCGCATACATGATCGCCAACCGCTGCTTGCCCAAGGTCTCAATGGCAAACTGCGCCATGAGAGGCCCCTGCAGACCATCATGAGCAATCGTGCGGAAGATGTGCTTCCACCCCTTCTTGGTGATCTCCGGATTGGTCGAACTCACCGTCATCGCCGTCAGCCCTGCCTGCTCATAGATCGGCCCCCCAGCCAAGGTGCAACTGCTGCACACATGGCCTATGACGGCGAAAATCTTGGGATTGGCCACCATCTTCTGCGCACACATCGAGGCTTCATAGGGGTCGCACTTGTCGTCGCAGATCTCGAGCTCCACAGGCCGACCATTGATGCCACCGGCCGCATTGATCTCGTCCACCGCCAGGCGCACCCCCGACTCCAACATCACGCCGTAGTCGGCCGCATCTCCCGTCATCGGCCCAACCAGCCCAAACACGATGGGCTCACCCGAAGGCGCAGCCGCCTTGGTCGCCGCTGGAACCGGGGTCGGTGTCGGGGCTGGGGCCTGGGTGGGAGTGGCTGTCGGAGCAGGCGTTGGCCTGCACGACGCGACCAGGAAAATGCAGACTACCAGCAACGATAAATTGAAAAGCACACTGTTTTTCTTCGACAGTAACATTTTTCCCCTCCTCAGACCAGGTCATCTCACAACCTGACTTACTGAAGACCGCTTGACAAAGCGGCCAGGGGCTACCCTCAGACAGATTTCCCGTCAGATATTGCTGCGAGTAGCCGTCCGGTGTGCCGACAGACTATCGTCCAGAGCACATCACCTCCTTCCCTGCCCAGTCGTGCGCCGGGCTATGATCGTCGGTAGCCGTAGACTCTATCGCTCGCCCAGATAAGCTTTGCGTACCTGATCCATGTTCCGTAACTGTTCCGCCGGGCCCTCCAGGACGATCTCCCCTGTCTCCAACACATAGGCCCGGTTTGCTATGGCCAAAGCCTTGCGCGCATTCTGCTCGACCAGGAGAATGGTTGTGCCATCGGCATGGATCTCCTGTATGATCTGGAATATCTCTTTGACCAGAGTGGGCATCAGCCCCAGAGACGGTTCGTCGAGCATCATCAACTTCGGGCGGGACATGAGGGCTCGGGCAATGGTGAGCATCTGTTGTTCGCCGCCGCTAAGAGTCCCCGCAAGTTGGTTCCTCCGCTGCCCCAGGATCGGGAATCTCTCCAACATCGCTTCTATGTCCCGACGGACAGCTCGGGCATCCTTCCGTGTATAGGCGCCCATCTCCAGGTTCTCCAGCACCGTGGAGCGCGGAAATACCCGGCGGCCTTCCGGCGCCTGGGAGATGCCCAGCTTCACAATCTGATCGCTGGGCAGCGAATCGATCCTTCGGCCGAGGAACTCGATGGTGCCGGAAGCGGGACGCACCAGCCCCGAGATGGTGTTCAGCAGGGTACTCTTGCCAGCCCCGTTGTTGCCGATGAGGGCAACGATGTCTCCCTCTTCCACGTCCAGGGAGACGCCTCTCAAGGCATGGACATGGCCATAGTAGGTGTGAAGAGCTCTTATGCGCAACACGGTTACTCTTCCTCTCCCAGATAGGCCTCGATCACCTTCTCGTTGTACTGGATTTCCCGTGGAGTGCCTTCGGCAATCTTGGCCCCGGCATCAAGGGCAACGATCCATTCGGCAGTGCCCATCATCACCTGCATATTGTGCTCGATGAGGACGATGGTCACGCCAAGGTCCCGAATGTCGTGGATGAGTTCCATGATCTGACCAGCTTCGCTGGGGTTCATGCCGGCGGTCGGCTCATCGAGCAACAGGAGCTTGGGTTGGCTGGCCAATGCTCGAGCCAGTTCCAGCCGGCGCTGCTCCCCATAGGACAGGTTGGCGGCGAACTCGTCGGCCTTATCAACAAGGTCTACGAACCTCAGCAGCTCCTCCGCCTTCTCCCTGGCTTCGGCTTCAACCCGCTTCTTGCTCGGCGTTTGAAACAACACTCCCCACAGCGTGGCCTTAAGCTGCGTGTGCTCGCCCACCAGCACGTTTTCGAGGACCGACATGTTTCGGAAGAGGCGGATGTTCTGGAACGTCCTGGCGACACCAGATTGTGCGACCCGGTGAGAAGGCCAGCCAGTGATATCGCGCCCCTGGAACAAGAACCGACCAGAAGTGGGACGGTAGATCCCGGTGAGGACGTTGAAGAACGTCGTCTTGCCTGAGCCGTTGGGGCCGATGATGCCCAGGATCTGCCCCTGCTCGACGGTCAGGTCAACGTGGTCAACCGCCCTCACGCCGCCGAAATCCATGGTGATCTTTTCAGCTTTCAGTAGCTCCATAACGAACGCCCCCCCTCACTGCTGCTTCTGTCCCGCGGATGGGTCGCATTCGTCAGAAGTCCCCGCCGCCTCAGCCCGGCGGCCAAACAGCCTCAGTTGTCGGCGAAGCTGACCCCGTGCCGACTTTGCCGCCGCCGATGTGCCCATGATGCCCTGCGGCCTCCAGGCCATCAATATGACCATCAGGGCGCCGTTCAACAGCATGCGATACTGGTAAAGGGGCTGGAAGATCTGGGGCGCACTGACCAGGATCGCCGCTCCCAGGACGGAGCCGGGCAGGCTCCCAAGGCCACCCAGGATGGCCATCTGCATGTGGAAGAGCGATTCATTGAGAGTGAAGGTCATCGGCCCTACGAAGGCGAGGAAGTGGGCCAACATGCTGCCCGAAAAGCCCGCCCACAGGGTGCCGAAGGCAAAGGCCAGAACTTTGTAATAGGCGATATTGATGCCCATCGTTGCAGCCGCTGTTTCGTCTTCACGGATGGCGATGAGAGCGCGGCCGATGTGAGAGTGAGTCAACCTGTGCATGAACAGGTAACAGCAGCAGGCAATAGCCAAGTAGAGGTAATACTGGCGGGTGCTGGTATTGAAGACGATAGGGCCGATTTGAGGTGGGGGGACACCAGGCAACCCCATGGGCCCGCGGGTGAGATCCATCCAGTTGAGAGCTATAATGTGGAAAATCTCCCCGAAACCGATCGTCATCAAGGTGAGGTAATCGCTCCCCACCCGCAAACACGGAAAACCCAGCAGTATGCCAAAGAGGCAAGCCACAAGCCCAGCCGCCAGAAAGGCCACAGGCCAAGGCGCCCCCAGCCTCAGCACCAGCAGGGCCGAAGTATAGGCGCCGATGCCGTAGAAGGCAGCCTGTCCCAAGGTAAGCATGCCACCGAAGCCGGTGATGAGATTCTGCGCCAGCGCTAACGGGATGTCAATGATGACCGCAATGAGAATGCGGAACACATACTCGTTGGGCACGAACTTCGGCAGCGCCAGCAAGATGCCAGCTCCTAACCCATAGGCTAGCAGTCGCTTTGGCTCAAGGATCGAAGCACGTCGAATCGTCATGGCGCTCATACCTTCTCTGCGATTTGCCGACCAAATATGCCCGTGGGCTTCACTACTAAGATGACCATGACAATGGCGTAACAGATGGCATCCCGATAAGCGGAGGAGATAAAGCCTGAGATGAAAGCTTCTGTGATGCCCAGCAGCAAGCCGCCCACAAAGGCTCCCTGCAAACTGCCGATACCGCCAATGATGCAGGCGATCCACGCTTTCATCGTGCCCAGAAATCCCATGCCGATCCACACAGCGTAATACATGGAGAAGAGCACCCCGCCAGCCACGCCGAAAAAGCCGCCCGCGAAATAGACAAATTGAATGATCTTGTTGACCTCAATCCCCATCAACCGGGCTGCCGGGATGTCCTGAGCTACGCAACGAGTGGCCTTGCCCAGTTTGGTCTTACGCACGATCAAGGCGAACAAGCCGGTCAACGACAATGCAAGGACCAAGATGATCACCTGCAATGTGTTGAACCGGATCTCTCCCACCTGAACCATGCGCGTGGGAAACATCTCAGGGAAAGGCATGGTCTCGGTACCCCAAATAAGCTGAGCCACGTTGCGGAGAACAAGGGCGGCACCCACGGCGCTGATCATGGGCACCACCCGGGGTGCGTCTCTGACCGGACGATAAGCCACCCGCTCAACCAGCATTCCGATGAGCCCACCAGCCACGCAGGCCAGCAAGAGGGCCAGGATCACCGGAACGTGGCCTAACAGGAGGGACAGGGCGATAAAGGTCCCGAACATGTAGATGTCGCCGTGGGCAAAGTTGATCAGTTCGAGAATGCCGTAGACCATGTTGTAGCCCACGGCAACCAGGGCATAGATACTTCCGGCGGCCAAGCCATTCAATAGCTGCTTGACAACGTAATTCAGATCCATTGAGCGCCTCCCCATTCTGCTGCACGACGAGAGCTTTCTCTCCCCTGATTCACGAAATTCGGCATGGTTCAAATGTCCCCGAGAACGACTTTACGCTTTTCGTGGCTAAAACCATCCACGCGCTGTCCCTTTCACCCACCTGCCAAATAGTAAGGAATCGGGGAGTTGTGGGGTCGCCTTCGGCGGTCCCACAACTCCAAACCCCCTAATCTTCCCCCCGCGCTGCGGGAGGCCAAGAGGTGGTGGCTTAATCGAGGAACATGACACTGCAAAGGTGTTTTGCCTCTCTTAAGGCCCGTTGTGAACCACGCCGAAAGAAGCAAAGTCACTCCGTGTCCACATGCTGATGAGCAAAGTGCAAGGGCTTCTTCACGGGAGCGGCCTTGAAACGGCTCAGCCGAAAGGCTTCCGTTGGCAGAGAGGTCTCTCCTTCCACGATCAATTCGCACAATAACTGGCCGATGATGGGGGTGAGAGCAAACCCGTGGCCTGAAAAGCCGCAGGCCAGGATCAACCCTTCCACTTCCTCCACACGGCCAAAGATGAAGTTGTCGTCAGGGGTGAAATCCAGGATGCCGGCCCAGGTACGGATGATGTTGAGGTCACGAAAGGCAGGCACGATCTTAAGGATGTTCGTTACGGTGCGGACCAACTCCCCATAGTTGGTGGCCTTGCTGTAGCCGATGATCCCACCTGGCGCATTGGTGTTGCCGATATAAACGTGCCCTTGGGATGACTGGCGGCAGACAGCGATGCTGCTGATCAGGAGAAAGGGAGGCAAAATGGGCGGCACAGGCTCGGTGAGAATGAACTGATTGGGGCAAGGAGTGAGGGGTATCTCAATGCCAGCCATCCGCCCAATTCGGTCCGACCATGGTCCGGCAGCGATGACTAACGTGTCCGTCGCGATCTCGCCTCGATTGGTGATCACGCCTCGGATACGGCCCTCTTGAAGTCGAAGGTCAACTGCTTCGGTGTCGAAGAGGAACCGGGCTCCATACCGCCGTGCAGCATCAAAATAGCCCTTGGCCACATAGAAAGGATTGGCCAGGCAATCCGTCGGGCTGTACAAAGCGCCAATGACGATATCGGATATCGCCGGCGCCAATTCCTTGACCTCGTCCCTATCCAGGACGAATTCTCTGATGCCATAGGGGGCGTCGCGCTCTGCCAGCTCCTGCTGCAGCTTCAGCTCTTCCTCACTCAGCGCCACCCATAAGTAGCCATCTTCGGTCAGCTCAATGGTACAGCCCAGCTCCTCCTCCAGCCGATGCCACCGCTGCATGGCTGCAACCATGAGAGGCACTTCGTTGATGTCGCGCCCGATTTGGCGGATTCCCCCGGGGTTTCGGCCAGCCGCCTCCGCTGCCAGGAAGCTCCTTTCGACGACAAGGACATCAACTCCCGCTTTGGCCAGCTCATAGGCGGCCGATAACCCGGTCGAACCTGCACCGATGATGACCACATCAGCCGCCGGGGATGTCATTTGCCACTCTTTTCTTCTCCCTGTTCTTCTAGGATGCCCACAGGGATAGGCCTCACCGGAGGGCGTCTCGTATCGGGCAAAACTTGAGCAGGATCCTGCCCGGTCTGCTCGACTATCAACCTGGCCACGAGACGGCCACAGGTCCGCCCCTGACACAATCCCATTCCCGCCCTGGTCATGCGCTTGACCCAGGTAACGGTGTGGCAGCCAGCGGCGATAGCTTCCAGGATCTCTTCCTTAGTGACTTCCTCACAGCGGCAAACAATCAACTCTTCCTGAGCGATGGCAGGCCTCCTTTCTCTTCATCCCCCGTCCCGATGTGTTGCCCGAATTCTATACAAGCCAGATGACCGGCTATCCAACGGCAAGACGGGGACGCTCGATCCCCCGCACTTGATGTACGAAAGCTTTGGGAATGGCAACGGTGATGACCGCCGTGTGCTCAAAGGCCGAAGGGTTGCGAACCTTCAGCACCTTGGCCTGGCATACCACCTCCCCTGCTCTGTTAACAGCGTTGACCATGCTGCCGACCTGAGGAAGGGGGATATACTCGAAGGGAAAGGTAACCAGAGATTCTTCGTCCGAATAGTGCAGATGGACCACAAAGATCGCCTGGCCTGGGCAGGCCGGGATGCAGAGGCCGCAGCCGGTGCACTTGCTGGCGTCGAAACGCGGGAGATTGGTGATGGGCTCACCGACGACGATGGCTCCCTGGCGGCAGGCCGCTTCACAGGGATTGCAGGGGATTTCCTGCACGCACTCGATCACCGCGATGGGCCCTTTCTCGAAGTCCTCCGGCCTGGGATAGCCTGGGGAGTTCAGCAATTCTTCTTCGGAGGGGATACCCGTAAAAGCCACACCTTGGGTCATGTCTCCCCTCCCTCCCACGTTCCCAGCCCAATCTGAGTCTGGATCTTCATCCCATCAACCACGGGCGTGACACAGGTGCGAACGTTCGGTTTCCCATCCACGATCATCATGCAGTCGGTACAGCGGCCAATGGCACAGAAGACTCCTCGGGGCTTGCCTGCTTTCACGGTGCGATGGAACACTTTGTAGCCCGCGGCGATCAAGGCAGCAGCGATGGGTTCTCCTTCGAAAGCCGGAACGGGCTGTCCATCCACTTCGATAGTGACCGGCTTGCCTAGTTCCGCTTTGCCCAGAATCGGATGATCCAGAACTCGCATTTCAGCTATTCCTAAAGGGACAAATCGGTGAAGCTCTCAAGTGAGCTTGGGACGGCTTCGTCCGAAGAGTCTGCTAGGCTGTGTCCACCCGGTTGTGTTCTCAAATCTTGATGGAGCCTCAGGATGTCCTCACGCAGTTGTTGCAAGGCGTGCCTGATCTCTGCCAGCTCCTCTTCGTGAAGGACACAATATGAGTTGAAACGCTGCTCCAGCTCCAGCAAACGGTGTGCTAAGTCTTCCATTTCGTGATTGGTTCCTTGTCGTAGGTAATCTGAAGCGCAGCAACACATGCCGGCTATAATCTGTCGTTTGTCGCTCTCTCGCTATGGAGAGGGGATGTTGATGCTGCTCTTCAGCAACTGGAAGCCTATCGGCCGGAGGCCAGGAACGAAGCCAGGCGTAGAGAGCGCCGCTTCAACGGCAGCGGCCATGGGGAGAAAACCAATGACCTGTTGGTTGCTCGTCGGCAGAAGCCACAAAGGCATGCATTGAAGCTGGGCCACCGGTGACGCTTTGGCCGCTTTGAAGACCCTTATGCTCAACCATGGCTGGGACCTGTACTGGCAGAAACGCCAGGTCCTACCCCTGGCAGCAACTTAACCCATCACTTATTCGCGCTAAAATTATTATACTACACAATGAGGAGACGAGAGTCTCAAATTCTGACCCGATTGGGTCGGGATGGGGGCTCGGGGGTGAGGGGAGCAACGCTGTACTAAGCCATCAACACGCTACGGGGAGACTACCAGCACTTCAATTCCGGTTCCATCAATCGGGGAATCAACGGAGGAGACCGTGGCGCATGGCTACGGCTACAGCTTGGGTGCGATCAGAGACACCCAGTTTCCGGAAGATATCAGAGAGTTTGCGTTTGACAGTGGCTTCGCTCCAGTACAGTCGTTCAGCGATCTGCCGGTTGGTAGCCCCTTCGGCTACCATTGCCAACAGGTCAATTTCGCTATCCAAGAGGCCCAATTCGCGGATGACTTGTCTTTTGCTAAGCTCGCCGAATTGCTTCAAGACACTGTCTATCAGCTCCTCGGACAATATACGTTTCCCTTCGCAGACGGTGTGCAACGCCTCCAACAACTTTTCTAGGCTCACATTCTTCAGCAAGTAGCCATCGGCGCCCACCCTGAAAGCTTGTAGCAGGAATTGCTCATCGCTGTAAGCGGTCAGAATGATAACCCTGAGGTCTGGGAACTTGTGCTTGAGAAAATAGGTGAGTTGGAACCCATCCATCCCTGGCATTCGGATGTCCAGCAAGAGGACATGGGGGCACAGGGCAGCAACCTGTTCAATAGCCTCCGCTGCAGAGGACGCTTCGCCCACCACTTCGACACCCTCAGCACCAGCTAACATGCTGTGTAGACCGCGTCGCACGACCGGATGATCGTCAACTACCAGAACACGAATGGGGGGCACGCTCTTACTTGCTCTCCTTTCTTCTGAATTCCGCTCCGTTGGCCGAGATTTCCAAGATAACCAGGCAGCCGCGGCCAGGCACGGAGTCCACGTGCAATTTGCCTCCAATACTAAGCGCCCGCTCACGCATGCCAATAAGCCCAAAGTGCTGCCCAGTAGACGACAACATGACGCTTTGGACGTCGAATCCCTTTCCGTCATCCCGAATGGTAATGCGAAGCCACCGCGAACTAAAGTGGACCAAGACGTCCACCGAGGTCGCAGAAGCATGTTGACGAATATTGTTCAGGGCTTCCTGGACGATACGATAGACCACTATTTTGGCTGACGGCTCCAACTTATAGGGAGGCCCATACACTCGCAGGGAGTGTCGTATGCCAGAAACCTTCTCCTGTCGGCCAATAAGTTCACGCAGAGCAGGTATCAAACCGATTTGGTCCAGAGTGGTTGGCCACAGGTTGTAGATAGCTGTACGTGTTTCCTCTATCGCTTCATTCAACAATTGCCGAAGCATTTGCAACCGCCCGCGGGTGCTTTCCGTACGTTGGTTTACCTGAAGACAGGCTTCCACTTCATACAGCGCACCCACAATCAGTGGCACCACTCTGTCGTGAATGTCAGCCGCGATGCGGCGACGTTCGTCTTCCTGGATGTTGATAGTGCGAACCAGCAGTTCCCGCAGCTTTTGTGCCTTTTGCTGGAGCTCGTCCCTAGCGCGCAGCAACTCGCTGAAAAGCCTGGCATTGTCAATGGCTATTGCTGCTTGATTGGCGAAGGAGCACAGAACTTCGACATCGGCGCGACTGAAGTAGCCATCACGTTTGTTATGCACAGCGATGGTGCCGATCACCCTGTCTCGGACCCTGAGAGGGGCAATGGCCACCGAATGCACGTTCAGACGGCGCGCCCGGTCACGATCCGCTCGAGGATCGGTGATCGCGTCGTAGCTTACCAGTGGTTCGCCCGTCATCACCACCAGGCCGTTGAGAGAATCCTTAACCGACATTCGCCCATTCGTGAGGCCAGCGACGCCTGGCCCCCTACGTGCGCGCACCCGAAACCATTCGCCCCCTTCTTCTAAGAGCAAAACGAGAGCGTCGCTGGCGTTGGTCAGCCGAATGGCTTCATCAATGATAACTTCGAGGATGGCATCCAGGCTTTGCTCTCCAACCAGCGCTGAGCTGATTGCCTGGAGGCTCATCGCCTCCGAGAGCCGAAACTCCATTTCTGCGCGGAGACGAGCATTTTCCACCGCTACAGCAACACACCGAGCAAGCAAGGAGAAGACAGAGAGTTCAACCGAGGTGAAGGAACGATGTTGCGTCGAGCAGCCGGCCAGACAACCCCACAAATATTCCTCGTGCTGGATGCCAGCGATTACGGCCGATACGTAGCCTTGCCGAGCGATGAAAGAGATCAAAGACGTCAACTCAGCGGGCGAATGGGACTCGTCTATGGCAAACGGGGCTTCAACTGTCTGGGAGAGAATGGCCAAAGCGGCCTCATTCAAGAACACGCGGGGCTCTTCAGGAAACTCCCCAGTCGTAGCGCGCAGGATCAACAGAGGCGACTGTCTTAAACCCTTGTCGAGTTCGAACAAAAGCAACCTTTCAAGCCGCAGTACCTGAGCAATTGGAGCTTGTAACAGATTTAGGACTTTTTGCCATTCCAGCGATGCATGCATAGCCGAAATTCAGTACCCAAATTTAGTCCAACGCTCTTCCCCACTTTAGCTTTGCCGTAGAACTTGACAAAATAGATGAGGACGGTTAAGCTGACAGGTACCAAATCCCCTCAAGGAGGTGCCTGTCATGCCTAACCGCCTCAGGATTATTATAGCACTGATCGTGGGAATAGGCCAACCGCTTACCCTGGCTTCGGGAGATGGCTTGGTTCCAGGATGGCCGGTGTTGGTGGCCTGCATCCAGATAGATGACTTGACCGCACTCATCTTCTTCCATTCCCATCGCCTTCTCTTCCGGCCACCATCTCGCTTGGTAAAGCGGCGCCGGCTTCGCAAGAGGTGCCCACCACCTCCTCGCCCTCTCCCAAAGCCGCCTGAGGAGGAAGAGGAAGCGGAATCTCCCCCTGAGGGTTGGCCAAAGAGCCCTCATGAACTGCTCAAGGAGGAAGCCTGTGTGGCCCTCTTCGAGGCGGTGCGCTGGGCGGAAGGGGTGGCCTGCCCCCGCTGCGGCAGCCGTGCCGTGCAGCTGGTGCCCCACAGGACAAAGGCAGGATTGCAATGCTACCGTTGTCTTGCTTGTCAAGCGAGGAACGAAGCCAGCACCTTTCATGCGGCCACGGGAACCCCCTTTGAGCATAGCCATCTGAGCCCTAGCCAGTGGGTGATGGCCTTGTTGAGCTTTGCCCGGGGCGACTCGGCCCTGGAGATGGCCGACCAGATGGGTGCAAGCCCTCGCATTGGGGAAAGATGGCTTCGCCTTTTCCAGGTGGTGATCTACCAGCAACGACCTACCAGCCCTTTGAAAGGGGAAGTGGAAGCCGATGAGATCTACGTTATCAGCGGTCACAAGGGCTGTCCCAATGGTCATTCCCCACCCCGTCCGCCCAGGCGGCGGGGGCTGAAGCGCAAAGGGCGAGGCACCAGGCGCTCGGACAAGCCTCCCATCGTGATCCTCGTAAAGCGTGGTGG
>Ga0190304_1000523_pt1 | contig 18094 bp, 16 predicted proteins | sample 48700712_MG_FD_161670 | JGI IMG/M metagenome (GOLD analysis project Ga0190304, IMG submission 161670) | Hydrothermal vent sediment bacterial communities from Southern Trench, Guaymas Basin, Mexico - 4870-07-1--2_MG | ecosystem: Environmental > Aquatic > Marine > Hydrothermal vents > Sediment ...
TGGAGTGTTGTCCTTTCAGGACGTCAAAATGATCTATAATCTAACCCGAGGCGTTGCCATCGGGCTAAATTAAATTGGGCTTTCAGCCCGGATTATAATGATTCTCCACAACTTTTTAAAGTGATCCCTTTTAATTCAGCTTGTTGAATTGAAAAAGTTTCTTTTTCCAACAACGTAGTTATTTTCTTTTGCAAAATCATTGGCAAACCTTGACCAAAAGGTTTCTTTAGCAGAATTATCTAATTGATTTATTTTAGTTATCTATTTCTATTTCAAAGTCTTCGAGCTTATTTTGTTTCTTATATGGCTTAGGATTATTAGCTAATTCCCATAATGTAAGAAATATAAGTTTTGATCTTTTTAACATAGCATCATAATCAATTTTTTCAACAGTATCGGTTGTTTTATGTAAATCTTCGTGTGTTCCGTTAGTAAAGAAAATCGATGGTATTTTTGGTAAAAGCTATAATGGTCGGAACGACGAAAAAAACTACTATAATATGACTTACCATCTTTCGATAAAATTGATAGTTTTGTAGAAATTGCATTAATACTATCAGGTATACTAAATATAGAATCATTTACTTTATTTCTCCCGGTTAATGCATAAACATATCCATTTTCAAAATGTTTATCTTCAACTTTTGGACTTTTTCGTCCAAGCATGTCAATATTTATACAACAAATTGTTTTTTTAGTAGGTTAAATATTAATAGTGCAGAATGAAAATTTGTTATTAGTAATAACTATTTATTAATTAATGCTTTATTGATTTTTTTAACAAAGCCGGGTCCTTCATAAATAAAGCCTGTATATAATTGAATTAATGAAGCTCCGGCATGGATTTTTTCAATTGCATCTTCTACCGACATAATTCCTCCTACACCAATAATAGGTATTGTTCCGTTCGAGTTATGGTTTATGTATCGGATTATTTCTGTAGAACGTTTTGATAAGGGTTTGCCACTTAATCCTCCATTATCGATATTTTTAATTTTCTTTTCCGATGATATCAAATTATCTCTAGAAACGGTAGTGTTTACTGCAACAATACCGTCGGTTCCTGTAGTTTTTATAATGTCGATAACTTCGTCGAGTTGATTATTATTTAAATCGGGGGATATTTTAAGTAAGATAGGTTTCTTTATGGGTAATTTAGCTCTAATTTCAATTAAAGTATTCAATATATTAGTAAGCGATTCTCTGTCTTGTAACTCTCTTAAATCTTTAATATTTGGGCAACTAACATTAACTGCGAAATAGTTTACATAATCGTATAATTCTTTAAAACAATAAACATAATCGTCAATAGCTTTACTATTTGGTGTTTCAGTGTTTTTCCCTATATTGCCACCAATTATTAATTTGGGATTATGTTTTTTTAATTGTTTAGCAGCGTAAATCACACCCTTATTATTAAATCCCATACGATTAATTAAGGCACTATCTTTTGGTAATCGGAATGAGCGAGGTTTTGGATTTCCTGCTTGAGCAATAGGTGTAACTGTTCCAATTTCGATAAAAGAAAAACCAAAATTTGCAAATTCATTATATATCTCAGCATTTTTGTCGAAACCGGCAGCAAAACCAATTGGATTATCGAAAGACATTCCAAGGAATTCGGTCTTTAATTTATCATTTTTAACACAATACAAAGTTTTAACAAAAAATGATATTCCCGGAATTTTAAATACAAAGCGTAAAATATTTACTATTAAATGATGGATGGTTTCTGGTTGTAATAAAAACAGAATGGGACGAATAATAAATTTATACATAGTTTTTGCACAAATATAAAACAGAAATTTTTAAAATTACTCTGTTGAACGATAATCTTTAAATGTTCCATCGGTATAAAATATCATAACTCTTTCAATATTTTTTAATTCTTTAATTTTAGGTGTAGTAATATTTTGTGCTTGAGATTTTTCTATTTCCGGGGTATTTATAATTGGTTTTTGAATATCCGATTCTAAAGCAGTAAACAAATTATGTTCATTCTTATCGGGGTAGGATAATTGTTCAGTTACAGAGCTATTGGTAAACATAGTACCTTTGCCGGTAATTAGCCATTGAGCATCTATTTCGGGGAACTTATTAAGGAATTTTTGAATAAAATCGAAACTTGGTTTATTTCTCCCAGAAAGGATGTGTGATATGCTCGAACGCTGAACATTAATTAAATCGGCCAGCTTAGTTGAAGAGAAATTCTTTTCTTTAAGAAATTGTAATATCCTGTCATTCATAAGTATATATTAGGTTTTGCTATAAAAACAAGCTAATTATTATTAAAATATTTACAATTAAATACATTCAATTGTTATTTGTAATTATACATGATACAAATGTAATAATAATAAAGGTTACAATTGTAAAGAAATAAACAATTTATGGTTACTTATGTGTATTTAGTTGTTTATTTATGTAAACACATGCTATTTTCCTTGATTTTGTATTAAATGGTGAGTTTCAAATAAATATTTAGCTCCTAAGAAAGCAAGTATTTAAGTAATAATTATAATATTTTGTATTACAGCAGTATGTTTAAGAAAAACTAATTATCGAAGTAAATACAGCTCGTTTAAACATAAAATGAGAGTTTATTTATAGAATTAGTAGTTATTTGATTTAGTATATATAAATGGAAATCTTATAAAAGCCTAAAAATTTGATAGTTTATATTGAATAGGGTATTTTTTAGCAAAGAGTAAGTATTTGTTTTGTTTAATATATTGCAAATAGACCTATATTAATTGAATATTCAGTAGTTATTATCCCGTTATACTAACTTTCTATTATACACCAGTATAAAAGGCGAATAAGCCTAAATTAACAAACAAGTAAAATTACTATTACATAAACGTATAAAAACATTCTTTATAGTATAAAAGTATTATAAATCAATCGATTTAATAAATACAAAGAAATACCAAAAGTTTATTTAAAGTAATACTTTTTAAATACCTTATTATTTACAGAATATCAACACGATAGTATTACCATATATATAACAATTACACCTATGTAAACAAAATATTTGAAATGCTTGCATCATTACTTTATTAAAATGCCATAACTAATTGAAAATAGGTTTATTAAATCTGTTTAGAATAATCGTTCTATTGATTGTCCTGATTTTATATAATTTGTTATAAAGGAAGTAATGTTAAATACACAAATGTAACTTTAATTAACATGCCGGATGTTATATATGTAAACTATTAGAAAACAAGTTTCCATATGTGAATATATGTAATAAGTATTGTAAATATTAAATTTCGAAATTGTACATTTATATATATGTAATTTTTATTTATTAAAATCGGAAATAACTATTTTCAGAACTAATATTCATAGATATTTATAGATATTTATAAGATGCAATAATTTAATGTTTTTTACCCCCTATTTTAAACCTTCTTAGGATTCGATATTCAAAACTTAATTAATAGATATAAAGAATATTGAATTATCGGAGATTGAAATTTTGAGTTAATTATTAAAATAATTGATATATTGCATTAAAAACCAAGCTAAGTTTTTAATTTAGTAACAAAATAAAATTGCAATTAAATATATATATGAAAAAAGTGAAATTACATTGGCAAATACTGATAGGATTAGTATTTGGAGTACTTTACGGACTATTTTTAAGCCCTTATATTAGTTATGTTGATTGGATGGGTGTAGTATTCTTACGAGCATTAAAAATGATAATAATTCCATTAATATTAAGCTCGTTAATTTCGGGTATTACAAATATTGGTAATGCAGAAAATCTCGGTCGGTTAGGATTAAAAACCATAATATATTATATGTCAACCAGTATTATAGCCATTGTAACCGGTTTATTTTTTGTTAATTTAATTAAGCCGGGAGTTGGTGCCGATCTTGGCTTAAGTAAAACAGTAGAAGGCTTAACTGCTTCCGATGGCTCACTGTCCGATACCTTAATTAATATTGTTCCAACAAATATTTTTGATGCTTTTTCGAGTGGGCAGATGCTTTCTATAATATTTTTTGCAATAATTTTTGGTTATTTTATTACTCAAGTAAATAAAAAATCTAGTATATTTCTTACCGATTTTTTCAATTCTACATTCGATGTAATGATGAAACTTACTATGTTTGTAATAAAGTTTACCCCATTAGGAATTTTTGGTATTGTTGCTAAATCAGTATCTGAAGCACCATCTATTACCGAATTTGCAGGTAGAATGGGAATATATATGCTAACTGTGCTGTTAAGTTTATTTGTACATGCCTTTATATCTTTACCAATTGTATTACGTTTAGTTGGAAAGGTAAATCCTAGATGGCATTTAAAAAATATGACCACACCCCTTCTTACTGCCTTTTCTACATCATCATCGGGTGCAACTTTACCACTTACAATGACAGCTATTGAAAAAAATAGTGGTGTATCGAATAAAATTTCGAGTTTTACATTACCATTAGGTGCAACAATAAATATGGATGGAACAGCATTATATGAGTGCGTTGCAGCTATATTTATTGCGCAAGCATATGGAATTGATGTTACAATAGGGCAACAAATTATTATTGTAATAACTGCTTTACTTGCTTCTATTGGTGCAGCAGGTATTCCTATGGCAGGATTGGTTATGATAACCGTTATCTTGTCGGCTATTGGACTTCCTCTCGAAGGTGTTGGACTAATATTAGCTGTCGATCAGTTATTAGATATGTTTAGGACAACAGTAAATGTATGGAGCGATAGCTGTGGTGCTGTTATTGTTGCTAAATCGGAAGGAGAAAAACTTAATATTTAATTTATTATGGGAATATTTTATCATAAAAAATAATGAAATTAGAATGTAAAAATGAAATATTCAGGAATTAAAGTAATTGGATTTGACGCTGATGATACTCTTTGGGACAATGAGACATATTTTCGAGATTCTGAAAATAAATTTTGCGAATTATTAAAAGGCTTTGCCACTGACAGTGAGATTATTAAAATATTATTCAAAAATGAAGTCAATAATCTAAAATTATATGGATATGGAGTTAAAGGCTTTACTCTATCGATGATAGAGACAGCTTTAATTATTAGCAATAATTCAATATCGCAATCAATTATTCAAAAAATAATATTACTTGGAAAAGAAATGCTTAACAAGCCTGTGGTATTATTAGATGGAGTTAATGAAGTATTACTAGAATTACAAAAATCGTATAAACTTATTATCGCCACAAAAGGCGATTTACTCGATCAAGAGCGCAAATTAAAAAAATCGAAATTAAGTAAATATTTCCATCATATAGAAGTCATGAGCAATAAAGAAATAGTTGATTACAAGAAACTTATGCAACATTTAGATGTTTTGCCTAATGAATTTTTAATGGTTGGAAACTCATTAAAATCGGACATTATTCCCGTAATTGATATCGGAGGCTATGGAATACATGTTCCTTATCATACTACATGGCAATACGAAGAAATAAAAGAAGACAATATTACAAAAAATATTAAGTTCTGTAAAATCAATAAACTCATAGACTTATTGAAAATATTACCATATTAATTTGAATTATGCAAAATACTAACTCTGATAAAAATTATCTTTAGTATGAACGATAAGAAAAAAGAAGGTAGATATAAAAGAATATATAAGCAATTAGAAGAAATTCTTAAGAAAACTGATAACAAAAATGCTAGAATAGCAACAATAATAGCCGTTTTACATAATAAAATGGATTATTTTTTTTGGACAGGCTTCTATCTTTTATATAAAGAAAAATTAATTGTCAATCAATATCAGGGTCCTGTGGCATGTCAGGAATTAGAAAAAGATATTGGAGTATGTTGGACAGCGATTAATACTAAACAAACAATTATTGTTCGCGATGTTGAAAAATTCCCGGGACATATAGCATGCGACTCTCGATCGAAATCTGAGATTGTTGTTCCAATAAAAGACAATAACAGCAATATAATTGGAGTTTTTGATATTGATAGTAATGAATTAAACTCGTTTAATAATATTGACGAAAAAGAACTGAAAAAAATACTTGAATTAATAAATCTATAATTGTGAGAAAATATTTAGTAGTACTTTTTATTCTTATTTGTAGTTTACAGCTTAATGCTCAACTAAATACAAATTTTTATTTGTACCAAGGCAGAGTAAAGTTAAGTACCCAAAATTATACTAAGGCTATTGAATATTTCAATATTGTAATAAATATAAAATCAGATTTTGCCGATCCGTATTATTATCGAGCAATTGCAAAATATAATTTAAACGATTTTATTGGGGCAGAACAAGATTATACAAAAACAATTAATTTAAAGCCTAATGCTATAAATGCTTATAAGTATAGAGGATTATCGAGAATTAACCTAGGAAAATATCATCTGGCATCAGGTGATTTTTCGAAAGCTATATTTCTTAATCCCATAGATGCTGATTTTTTAATGTATAGAGGTTTTTGTAAGATTAAAACAAAAAATTTTAAGTTAGCAATTATCGATTTCAATAAATCAATAAATCTTATAAATAATAATGAGAATGCCTATTTTTATCGCGGTATTGCTTATTATAAACTTGGAGATACTTTAAATACTCTTGACGATTATAAAAAGGCAATATCTATAAATCCCGATTTTGCAAGTGTTTATCTTAACTTGGGAAATGTATATTATGATATGGGGAATGTTTCAGAAGCAATTAAAAATTTTGATTATGTAATTCACTCCGAGCCTTTAAATATTGATGCTTATATAAACCGCTCTCTCACATATAATAAAATGCGAAAGTTTAATGAAGCAATATGCGATTTAGATACAGCAATAAGTATTGAACCAAATAATTCCCTGGCATTATTTAACAGAGCAATATTAAAGAATCAGATTGGAGATTATAATAAAGCTATTCTTGATTACGATAAGGTATGTAATCTGAATCCGAAAAATATCCTTACATTTTTTAATAGAGGATTATCGAAAATGGAAATTAATGATTTTACCGGTGCATATTACGATTTTTCTAAAGCAATAGAAATTTATCCGTATTTTGCTAAGGCATACATTAATAGAGCTATTGTGCGAACACATTTAAAAGATTCGAAAGGGGCTTTTGAAGATCGCAAAAAAGCAAATGAAATATCGCAAAAACATTTTTATGCTCATAATAATGATAATTACAGCGATACAACAAAAAATTATCAACAATTAATTTCTTTAAATTCAAAAAACAGATTTTATAACGAACATATTGATAATTTGAATATGAATCCGGAAAGCAATTTTGTGTTTTCGAAAAGTAACAAAAAACAGTTATATACTCAAAAACTAGAACAAAACGACAGTAGTAATTATGCTATATTAGAGACATTAATCGAAGAGAGCGGTTTTTCTATTAACACCTTATCGCAAGATACAATTAGTCTTGACGAAACGTATAATAGAATAGAACAGATAAATAATCTTATTAAAGAAAATCCTAATGCTACATCACTCCTATTAGAACGCAGTATATTAAAAGCGAATATTAATAATTTTAATGATGCTATTATCGATATTGATAAAGTTATAGATAAATATCCTAATTTGTTTATTGCATATTTTTGTAGGGCAAATATTAGAAATGCTATGCTAGAATATATAAAAATGATAAATCAAAATAACGATTTGCTGCAAATTGGTTCATTATTTTCTAATAGTACTGAGGTATCTGAAAAAATTATATATCAAGATTATGAAAAAGTCATTAGCGATTATCTAAGAACTATAGAAATTGCACCTTACTTCGTTTACGCATATTTTAATTTAGCTAATACATTTATTAACTCATCCGACTATCAAAAATCTATAAATTATTATACAAAAGCTGTTAGTATAACTCCCGATTTTAAAGAAGCTTATTTTAACAGAGGTTTAAGCTATATATTCTTAAACCAAAAAGAAAATGGATGTACCGATATGAGTAAATCCGGAGAACTAGGACTTGAAAAATCATATAGAGTAATTAAAAAATATTGCGAGTAATTAAATAGAAAAGCTATAATATAAATACTAACTTACATAGTAAATTAGTATTTCTGACAGTATTTTAATAAACTGTGTAAGTTTTAATAAACGAGTTGTATGCAAGGCAAGAGAACGAAAGCACATTGAAATAAATTGATTGTAAAATTGAAAAAACGAACTGAAAAAAATTAGCATTGATTGAAGTTTCGTGCAAGAAAAAAATAATTTTTGCCGTCACGCAAAATATCAGTCCGAAAAAACCAAAATAGCTTAATTTTACCCTCGCTCACCGAATGTTTATCAGACATTATTTACACTGAAAAACGGTGCATTAAATCTTTATTAGTATCTTGCGGTTTCAATTCTAACAAAAATGAACAGAATAAAAGAAGTATTAGAAGAAAAGGGAATTAAGCAAAAGTGGTTGGCTGAAAAGTTAAACAAAAGCTACAATATTGTTAATGGTTATGTACAAAACAGACAGCAACCAAGACTTGAAATATTGATGGCTATTGCTGAAATACTTGATGTTGACGTAAAAGATTTAATAATATCGAACAAGGAATAATAGATGGCAAAACAAATAAAAGAAAAATCGATAGAAGAAACACTTTGGCAATCGTGTGATAAATTGAGAGGTTCGGTTGAACCGGCAGAATACAAACACGTTGTACTTGGACTAATCTTCCTAAAATTTGCAAGTGATAAATTTGAAGAACGCAGAAAAGAACTGATTGCAGAAGGCAAAGAGAAATATGTGGAAATGAAAGATTTCTACACAATGAAAAATGTATTCTTTTTAGATGAAATTTCTCGTTGGAGCTACATTATAAAAAATGCAAAGCAAAACGACATTTCATTAAAAATTGATACAGCTTTAAACACAATTGAGAAAAACAATCCTGCTCTAAAAGGAGCTTTACCTGATAATTATTTTTCTCGCTTAGCCTTAGATAAAACAAAACTTGCTTCGCTTTTAGACACAGTCAACGATATTGACACACTCAAAGACAATGGACAAGATGTTATTGGGCGAGTGTACGAATACTTTTTGGGCAAATTTGCTCTAAAGGAAAGTAGCGGAAAAGGTAAAGGCGAATTTTATACACCAAAAACCATTGTAAATCTAATTGCCGAATTAATTGAACCATACAAAGGAATTATTTACGACCCTTGTTGTGGAACTGGTGGAATGTTTGTGCAATCCATAAAATTTATTGAAAACCACCAAGGAACAAAAAAGGAAGTTTCTATTTACGGACAAGAAAATACTCCAACGACATACAAATTAGCCAAAATGAATCTTGCTATAAGAGGAATTTCTGCAAATCTTGGCGAAAAACACGCAGACACTTTTGCAAACGACCAACACAAAGATTTAAAAGCCGATTACATAATGGCTAATCCACCTTTTAACTTAAAAGATTGGAGAGGCGAAAATGAATTATTAGACGACCCAAGATGGATGGGATATGAAGTGCCACCAAAAAGCAATGCCAATTACGGTTGGATTTTGAATATGGTTTCCAAGCTTTCTGAAAACGGAGTTGCAGGTTTTATTCTTGCCAATGGTGCTTTATCTGGTGGCGGAGAAGAATACAAAATCCGTAGAAAACTAATTGAAAACAATTTGGTTGAAGCCATTATCATAATTCCAAGAAATACTTTTTACACTACCGATATTAGTGTAACGCTTTGGATACTCAACAAAAACAAAAAAGAAAGAACTATTAAGAATGCTGAATGCTTAATTATGAATGATGAATTGAAAGAAAAAAGAAATTCAGAATTCAGCACTCATAATTCATCATTATACAAACACTACCGTAACAGAGAAAAAGAGATCTTGTTTATGGATTTAAGGCGTTGGGGAAGCGAATACGAGAAGAAGTATGTGCAACTAACCAAACAAGATATTGAAAAAGTGGCTTTGAATTATCACAACTGGCAACAAACAGATTTTGAAACCATCTACAAAGATGTACCCGAGTTTTGCAAATCTGCCAGTTTTGAAGATTTAAAAGCAAATGACTTTTCTCTTGTACCAAGTAAATACATTGAGTTTGTAGATAAAGACAGCGGAATTGATTTTGACACAGAAATGAAACGTATCCAAAAAGATTTCAAAAAATTGTTGCAAGAAGAAAAAGACTCACAAAACCAATTGATTAATGCTTTTAAAACCCTTGGATACAAGATATGAGCAAAAAGAATAAAAAAATAGATGTTCAAGGAAGTGAAATAACTATTATTTCTACCAAAGAGCAAGACTATATCTCGCTTACCGATATGGTTCGGGATATTGATAATGGGCTTGTACTTATTGAAAAGTGGCTAAGAAACAAGAACACCATTGAGTTTTTGGGAATTTGGGAAGAAATTTACAACCCTAATTTTAATTCCCCCGAATTCGAGGGAATTAAAAACCAAGCAGGCTTAAATCGCTTTGCTCTTTCTGTTAAACAATGGGTAAGTAAAACAAATTCCATTGGTATTATTGCCAAAGCTGGAAGGTATGGCGGAACCTATGCCCATAAAGATATTGCCTTTGAGTTTGCTTCTTGGATTTCCCCAAAATTTAAAATATTTCTGATAAAAGAATTTCAACGGCTAAAAGACGAAGAACAAAAACAGTTGGGTTGGGATATTAAACGAAACCTAACAAAAATAAACTATCGCATACATACCGATGCTATTAAAGAAAACCTTATCCCAAAAAACCTGAGCAAAACACAAATATTCTTTGTTTACGCCAACGAAGCAGATATTTTAAATATGGCATTGTTTGGAAAAACAGCCAAACAATGGCGAGATGAAAACCCTAAAGAGAAAGGGAATATTAGAGATTTATGCCAATGTAAGTCAATTGGTCTGTTTGGCAAACCTTGAAAACCTAAATGCTGTTTTTATTAATGATGGATTAGAGCAAAGCGACCGATTGGTAAAATTGAATCAGATCGCTATTTCACAGATGAAAATATTGCTTAGTGATAACACTAAAAGAATTATGAGTGATGAATTATGAATGCTGAATTAAAGATAACAGATAGAACTTTTGAATTTTCGGTTCGAATTGTGAGATTGTGCCAACATTTAGAAAAACAAGGCAAAGTATCTCGAACTTTTGCTAATCAACTATTGCGTTCCGGAACTTCTATTGGTGCAAATACATAAGAAGCACAAGATTGATAAAAATATGATTAGTGAGATTATTAAAGAATCTGACGAATTAGTAAGAATATTAACAAGCATTGTAAAATCTGCTCAAAAAGGTAAGAACAATGGAAAAGAATAATTCATCACTCAGCATTCATAATTCATCATTTAAGAGGTTGGGCGATTACATACAATTGGTGGATAAACGGAATAAAGATTTAGCGGTTACAAATCTTTTGGGTATTAATATTACCAAAAACTTTATGCCTTCTGTTGCCAATGTCTCGGGTACAGATTTATCAAAATACAAAGTGATTGAGAAAGGGCAATTTGCATATTCAGCGATGCAAGTTGGGCGAGATGAAACTATTAGACTTGCACTTTATACAAATGATAAACCTGCAATTATTTCACCTGCTTATTTGGTAATTGAAAGTAAAGATGAAAACGAACTAATTCCCGAATATTTGATGATGTGGTTTCAAAGACCAGAATCAGATAGATATGGATGGTTCATTAGTGATAGTAGTGTTCGAGCAAGCTTGGAATGGGAACGCTTTTGTGATATTGAAATCCCAATTCCAAACATTGAAGAACAAAAAAAGTATGTAGCACTTTACAAAGGCTTGCTAAACAACCAAAAAGTATATGAGAATAGCTTGGATGATTTACAGTTGATTTGTGATACTTATATTGATACTTTGAAAGGCAAAGACCTACAAAGGATTGGCAGATTAGTAGATTTAGTTGATAATAGAAATTCCAATGGTTTTGTTTCAAATCTTCTTGGTATTAATGTTGACAAAGTGTTTATGCCTTCAAAAGCAAAAACAACTGAAGCTAATTTAATGAAGTACAAAATTATTAATAAGGGACAATTTGCTTATTCAGCAATGCAAGTTGGGCGAGATGAAACAGTTCGTGTTGTTCTTTATTCATATGATGAACCTGCGATAATTTCGCCAGCTTATAGTGTTTTTCAAGTGAAAAAAGATGCTGATATTTTACCTGAATTCCTTATGCTTTGGTTTTATCGCCCAGAGTTTAACAGGTATGGATGGTTTATTAGTGATAGTAGTGTTAGAGCAAGTTTAGAATGGGAAAGATTTTGTGATATTGAAGTTCCTGTTCCCGATATAAAAATTCAGAAAGCTATAGTAACCATTTATCACACTTTGGAATCTCGTAAACGCATAAACGAGCAGTTGAAAGATAGTATTAAACCACTTTGCCCTGTTTTGATGCGTGGGGTTGTGGAGAATTTAATTATGAGTGATGAATTATGAATGCTGAATTAAAAATAACAGATAGAACTTTTGAATTTTCGGTTCGAGTTGTGAGATTGTGCCAATATTTGGAAAAACAAGGCAATGTATCTCGAACTCTTGCTAATCAATTATTACGTTCAGGTATTTCAATTGGTGCAAATACATAAGAAGCACAAGATTGATAAAAATATGATTAGTGAAATTATTAAAGAATTTGACGAATTAGTAAAAGAATATTAACAAGTATTGTAAAATCTGCTCAAAAAGGCACGAACTATGAAAAAAAATAATTCATCACTCAGCATTCATAATTCATCATTTCTTTTATATCAAACCGAAGACGGCAAGGTCAAAATAGAAACTCATTTTGAGAATGAAACTGTATGGTTAAATATTGACCAAATAGCAGAGCTATTTCAAAAATCTCGTTCTACCATTAACGAGCATATTCTTAATATTTATAAAGAGCAAGAGCTTGAGCAAGAGCCTTCGATGAGAAAAATCGGAAATTCCGATTTTTCTACCAAACCTACTAATTTTTACAATCTTGATGTAGTTATTTCGGTTGGTTACAGAGTGAAATCACACAGAGGTGTACATTTCAGAAAATGGGCAACAGCACTTATCAAAGAGTACTTGATAAAAGGCTTTGCAATGAACGATGAACTGCTAAAAGAAGCAGGAGGTGGAAACTACTTTGATGAGCTATTGGCTCGTATTCGTGATATTCGTTCATCTGAAAAGGTGTTTTGGCGTAAGGTTTTAGATGTTTATGCCACAAGTATAGATTATGACCCAAAAACAGAACAATCAGTAATGGTATTTAAAACCATACAAAATAAAATGCACTGGGCAAGTCACGGAGAAACAGCAGCCGAAACTGTTTATAAAAGAGTAGATTCGTCAAAAGAACATATTGGATTAACAAATTTCAAGGGCGAAATACCAACAAAAAATGAAGTTGAGATTGCTAAAAATTATCTTGCAGAAGATGAATTAAATATTTTGAATAGAATGGTTACGGCATTTTTAGAAATTGCAGAAATTCAAGCATTAGACCGTACACCAATGTATATGGCTGACTGGATTAAGCAGTTAGATACTTTCTTAAAAATGACCAATAAAAACATTCTACAACACTCAGGAAGCATATCGCATCAAAAAGCAATAGAAAAAGCTCACGGTGAATACGAAATTTATAAAGAAAAAATAAAGAACAGAATTACACAAGTTGAAAAGGATTTTATCAAACAGATTGAGAATAAAACTAAAGGCTTAAAGAAATAGCTTAGCTATTACCATAAGGTTATGGATAAAAAGGAAATAAAAGAATTAGGAAATGCTATTGTAACTTTACAGCGTGAAGCGGTAAAGCAAACGCTAATTTATTGGAAACCTGAAGCCGAAAAAATAATCAATACAAAAAGCAAGGATATTAACAATATAGAACACACTTTAGATGCATTGTGTGAAGCTGCTTTTGATGATGAAATATTGAATATTTTCAAAAAGTTGTGTCGCTATTATTACGATATTGACCCACAAGCAACTGCGCAACAAATTCAATTTTATAGAGAAATGTGGGATAATGACTAATTATAAAGGATAAATTATGAATGCTGAATTGAAGATAACAGATAGAACTTTTGAATTTGCAGTTCGAATTATTCGCTTATGTCAATATTTAGAAAAACAAGACAGTGTGTCCCGAACTCTTGCAAATCAATTATTGCGTTCAGGTACTTCAATTGGAGCAAATACAGAAGAAGCACAAGCAGGACAAAGTAAAGCTGATTTTATTGCCAAAATGTCGATAGCGAGAAAAGAATCAAGAGAAACCTTATACTGGATAAGACTTTTAAAGGCAACAAATTTGGTTGATAAAAATATGATTAGTGAGATTATTAAAGAATCTGACGAATTAGTAAGAATATTAACAAGCATTGTAAAATCTGCTCAAAAAGGCAAGAACTATGGGAGATAATTTAATTCATAATTCAGCATTCAGCACTCATAATTCCAAGTTTAGCGAAGCAAAACTTGAGCAGGCTTTTATAGATCTTTTAGGAAATGAAGATTTTCCACATTACTTGGGTAATACTATTTCCCGAGCAGATGATGAAGTTTTGATAGATAAAGATTTGAAAAACTATTTACTCAATCGCTATAAAAAAGAACAACTTACTGAAATAGAAGCCCAATCTATTATTCTCCAACTAAAAACCCTTTCTTCTGCTGACCTTTACGAGAGCAATAAAAAAATAATGCGGTGGTTGGCTGATGGTTTCATTCTCAAAAGAGAAGACAGACAGCAAAAAGATATTCATATTGAACTGATTGATTATTCAGGTTTAGATGCTCAAAGAAAAAGCAATGATTTAGATAATATTGTAGCCGAACCAACAGCAAAATACCTGTCTGCCGACAAGGCAGGCTACAAAGACCATAATATTTACAAATTCGTTAATCAACTTGAAATTGTAGGCACAGAAAAACGAATTCCAGACGGTATAATTTACATAAATGGTTTACCAGTTGTGGTGTTTGAATTCAAATCTGCTATTAGAGAAGAAGCTACAATTCATAATGCTTACGAACAATTAACCATTCGTTACAAAAGAGATATTCCCGAACTTTTTAAATACAATACCTTTTGCGTAATAAGTGATGGTGTAAATAACAAAGCAGGTTCATTTTTCGCCCCCTACGAATTTTATTATGCTTGGCGTAGAGTTGCAGGTTTAGCAAAAGACGTTGATGGCATTGATAGTATGTTTACGCTTATTCAAGGAATGTTACACAGAAACAGACTAAGAGACATAATTAAAAACTTTATTTACATTCCAGATACGTCAAAAAAAGATGATAAAATAGTTTGTCGCTATCCTCAATATTATGCTGCTCGCACATTGTATGAGAATATTAAAAAAGCAGAAAAACCCGAAGGAGATGGAAAAGGTGGAACTTACTTTGGTGCAACTGGTAGCGGTAAAAGTTTTACAATGTTGTACCTCACTCGCCTATTAATGAAAAGTGAGCATTTTGAAAGTCCAACCATTGTACTCATAACTGACAGAACCGATTTAGACGACCAGCTTTCAGGACAGTTTACCAATGCTAAAAGTTTTATTGGCGACAATAATGTAAAAAGTGTAGAAAGCAGAGCCGAATTAAGAACCTTGCTTCAAGGTAGAAAAAGCGGTGGTGTTTTCTTAACTACTATTCACAAATTCACAGAAGATACAGAACTACTAACTGAAAGAACAAACGTAATTTGTATTTCAGATGAAGCACATAGAAGTCAAACCAATTTAGACCAAAAAGTAAAAGTAACTTCCAAGGGTGTAAAAAAGACTTTTGGTTTTGCCAAATACTTACACGATTCGTTACCCAATGCAACTTTTGTAGGATTTACAGGAACGCCAATAGATGCAACCTTAGATGTTTTCGGGAAAGTGGTAGATGCTTACACAATGACCGAATCGGTAAGAGACGAAATTACCGTAAGAATTGTTTATGAAGGTCGAGCAGCCAAAGTAGCATTACATAATAGCGAATTAGAGAAAATTGAAAAGTATTATGAAGAAGCTGCAGAAGAAGGAGCTAACGAATATCAAATAGAAGAAAGTAAAAAGGCAACTGCCACAATGAATTCTATTCTTGGCGACCCAGACCGTTTACTGAAATTAGCAGAAGATTTCGTAAAACATTATGACAAAAGAGTTTCAGAAGGTTCAACAGTAAAAGGAAAGGCAATGTTTGTTTGTAGTAGCCGTGAAATTGGCTATAACTTTTATAAAAATGTAATTGCACTAAAACCTGAATGGGCAGAAGTAAAAGTTGCAGAACAAGGAGCTGAACTTACCGATAAAGAAAAAAGGGAAATCAAACCAATGGAACGTCTCAAAATGATAATGACCAGAGGAAAAGACGACCCAAAAGAAATGTACGATTTATTGGGTACAAAAGAGTATCGTAAAGAATTAGACAGACAGTTTAAAAATGAAAAATCAAATTTCAAAATTGCCATTGTAGTTGATATGTGGCTAACTGGTTTTGATGTTCCATTTTTAGATTCTATCTACATTGACAAACCAATTAGACAACACAATTTAATTCAAACAATTTCACGAGTTAACCGAAAATTCAAAGGAAAAAACAAAGGATTGGTTGTTGATTATATTGGAATTAAAAAACAAATGAATCTTGCTTTAGCCAAATACAATAAAGGTGAAAGAGAAAATTTTGAAGACATTCAAGAATCCTTGATTGTAGTTAGAAATCATTTGGATTTATTAGCCAAAGTCTTTCACAAATTTGATAGTTCAAAATATTTCGGAGGTTCTGCATTAGAACAGTTAAATACTTTGAATATGGCTGCTGAGTTTATACAACAGACCAAAGAGCTTGAAACTCGATTTATGGGCTTGGTAAAGCGTTTAAAAGCAGCCTATGATATTTGTGCAGGAAGTGAACAATTGACACAAAATGAAAGAGATTTTACTCATTTCTATTTAGCTGTAAGGTCAATCGTTTTTAAACTTACAAAAGGAAATGCACCTGACACAGCACAAATGAACGCTAAAGTTCGTGAAATGATAAAAGATGCTTTGGAAAGTGACGGAGTTCAAGAGATTTTCAAACTCGGAGATGAAGCCGAAACCGAACAAGATATTTTTGATGAAGATTATTTGGCAAAAATTGATAAAATAAAATTGCCAAACACTAAAATAAAGTTGCTTCAACAACTCTTGGCAAAAGCCATTGGAGAAATAAAGAAAGTCAATAAAGTAAAAGGAATTGATTTTACTAAGAAAATGCAATCTCTGGTTGAACGCTACAACGAAAGAAAAGAAGATGATGTTTTGCGTAGTGAAGTTTATGAAGAAATGGCAGAACACTTAACCAATCTAATTTGGGAAGTACAAAAAGAATTTTCCGCAGGTGATGAAATGGGAATTGACTTTGAGGAAAAAGCCTTTTATGATATTCTGAAAGATTTGTGTGTTAAATATGACTTCAAATATCCGGAAGACAAACTTATTGAATTGGCAAAAGCTGTAAAGGATTTGGTAGATACACAAGCCAAATTTCCTGACTGGAGCAAACGAGAAGATATTAAATCAGCTCTAAAAGTCGGACTGATTTTGCTATTAGACGAACACGGTTACCCACCAGTGGAAAGAGATGAAGTTTATAAAGATATTTTTGAACAAGCAGAGAATTTTAAGAAGAATAGACAATAATGAAAGCCATACACATTGTCAAGTCGCTCGAAAAGCCTACTATACAAGCCAAAACTTGTCAAAAAGTATGTCTTTGCCAACAATCTTTTTACCAACTCTAAAAACTAATTTTTTTCGGAGACAGTATTACTCCGATTGAACTGAATAAAGATTGTAATAAATTGATAACGAACTGATAATGAAAAAGTCCAGCATACACATGGTATAGTGCATGCGGGGTTTTGTGGTTTGCCGACTAAATTTTATCTTAGTAATGTTGTTCAATGGTGGATAATGAAACAGGGCGAGAAATCCGCACAGCTTCAAACCCGCAGCCCGTTACTTGTAATTTAATAAACAATTAACTAAAGCTTAAATTTATGAGAAAATTAAAACAAACAAAACGATTTTTAGTATTAACATTAATTGGGATTTTTATCTTTTCCTGT
>Ga0190304_1000524_pt1 | contig 18086 bp, 10 predicted proteins | sample 48700712_MG_FD_161670 | JGI IMG/M metagenome (GOLD analysis project Ga0190304, IMG submission 161670) | Hydrothermal vent sediment bacterial communities from Southern Trench, Guaymas Basin, Mexico - 4870-07-1--2_MG | ecosystem: Environmental > Aquatic > Marine > Hydrothermal vents > Sediment ...
GTAAAAAACATTTTGCCATGCTGTTTCATCTGTAAATTGAACTGATGATTTATTTGTAAGATATTGATATATATTGCTTTGTAATGAAAGTTGATATGCTGTGTCTGTTTTTCTAAACATTATTTTTTCAACTTGACTTATTCATATTTTATTTTTAATATATTTATAATATGAAGACTTTTCGGAGTGGATTCAATAGTTAATAGTATTTATTCATAAAAAGTATTATCAATATCAAGTCTTTGCACTTTTAGTACTTCTTTTTCTTTTTTTAATTTCGTAATAATGTTCCCGAGATGTTTATTGTTATCAACCAATAGTTTTATTTCTCCAGAGAAAAGTCCATTGTTAGAATTTATGTTTATCGATTGCATATGTACTTTCATATCGTTTGATATAATATCGCTAATTTTATTAAGTATTCCAAGTTTATCGATGCCTGAAATTTTAATAATTGTTTGAAAAGATGCTTTTTTAGCTGATTTTTTCCATTTTACAGCAATTACTCTATAATTATATTTCGAAAGAAGATGTTGAGCATTAGGGCAATTTTTTCTGTGTATTTTAATACCATCATTAATAGTAATAAAACCAAAGATATCATCGCCGAATATTGGATTACAACATTTTGCAAATTTGTATTCTAGATTATTAACACTATTTTCTATTTCTAAGATATCATCGCTTTTCGATTGATTTTTGGAAACCAATTTTGGTGTTTGTATTTTTTCAGTATCTTCTTGTTTTTTTCTTGTATTTTCTTGTGATGCATTTAGAATAATATCTTTAATTTCTGATATGTCGATTTTATCTGTTGCAATGGAATTATATAAGTCGTTAGGTTTCTCTAATTTATAATATTTAAGTAATAAGCGAGTTAGATTGTCATCTTCTTTTATTTTCCAGTTTTTAAGTCTTCGTTTCAGTGTTTCTTTACCTGTTGTGGCATATTTGTATTCTTCGTCGTGAAGAAATTGTTTTATTTTCGATTTTGCTTTCGAGGTAACAACAAAGTTTAACCAATCGCTTTTTGGTTTCTGGTTTTTCGATGTAATTATTTCTACTTGATCGCCATTACTTAATTGTTGTTTTAATTGTACATTTTTATTATTTATTTTTCCGCCTATGCATTGTTCTCCTATATCTGAATGAATGTCGTAGGCAAAATCTAAAATAGAAGCATTTATAGGGAATTTTTTTAAATCTCCTTTAGGTGTAAAAACAAAAATTTCTTTATTGTATAAATTTAACTTAAAATTATCTATTACCTCCGATGGTGTTGTTTTTTTGTTTTCGAGTAATTCGCGAATTTTTTGTAACCAGTTAACAACATCTTTATCGTCTTTAATGCCTTTATATTTCCAATGAGCTGCATAACCTTTTTCTGCTATTTCGTCCATTCGTTGAGTACGTATTTGTACTTCAATCCATTTTTTGTCGGGTCCAACAACAGTAGTATGCAACGATTCGTATCCGTTCGATTTAGGTACCGATATCCAATCTCGTAATCGTTTAGGATTTGGTTGAAAAGAATCGGTAATAATAGAATAAACACGCCAACAATCGGCTTTTTCGTTTTTAGGTTTCGAGTTTAAAATTATTCTGATAGCAAAAAGATCGTAAACTTCTTCAAAATTAACATTTTGTTTTTTCATTTTTTGATGAATAGAAAAAACCGATTTTGGTCTGCCTTTTATTTTATAATCAAAACCTTGAGAGTCTAATTCTGTTGTAATTATTGATGTGAATTTCTTTATAAACTTATTTCTTTTACTTGTAGTGTTTTTTAACTTTTTAATTATAGTTTTATATTCATCATTTTCGGTAAATTTAAATGCAAGGTTTTCTAATTCCGATTTAATATTATATAAACCAAGTCGATGAGCCAAAGGAGCAAATAAAGAGAATGTTTCTAACGAACGTTTTATTTGATATTCTTCGGGCATATAATTCAAATTTCTCATTGTCTGAAGAATTACAGCCAATTTAATTAATGTTACCCTGATATCTTCGCCTAAAGTAATTAAAAAATTTCTTAGATTTTCGCTCTGATTTGTATTATTTGTTGTACTAATATTAGCAACTTTTATCGAACCTTCTATTATTTTCGTAATCTTATCTCCAAATTCTTTTTTTATTTCGTCGAGAGATAATAATTCTTGATTATAAACTTCGAAAAGAAAAACAGAAATAATAGATTTTGTGCCAAGTCCGATTTGTTCCGACACAGAAATAGAGATATTAATTAAATGAATAATATAAGGTTCGTCAGTAACATAACGATAGTTATTAAGCGATTCATTTGCAATATCAAATGCCTTTTTTATTAATGCTAAGTTATTCTTTTTTGTGTGAGGTTGTATAGTAAAAACAAAACTGTTATAAGCTTCTAAAATTTGCTTTTTTTCTTTTGTAGTTTGTTTTTTTTCTGATTGCTTGATAAATAGATTATTTATTCTCATCTTAGATTATAATATTTTAAAATTATCAGCATCTAAAGAAACCGGGAATTTGTTTCTGAATTTTTCTAAATCAGAGTAACTAATATTTAACGTAATTTCTGTGTTTTTATTTGCTTCAACGTCATTTATTATTTGTCCTTTTGCATCAATTAACATTGATTCGCCCGAATAAAATATATTTTCTTCATCTTTACCAATTCTGTTTACTCCAACAACATAGGCTTGATTTTCTAATGCTCTTGCAATTAATAATTGTTTCCATACGTATGAACGACTCTTGGGCCAGTTTGCAATATAAATAAGTATGTCGTAGTCGTTATTGTTGCGACTCCAAACAGGGAAACGTAAATCGTAACATATTAATGGACAAATTCGCCATCCTTTATAGTCGAGTATTAAACGTTTTAAACCACCGGAATAATTCTTATGTTCGTTTCCCATTCTAAAAAGATGTCTTTTGTCGTAGTAATGGTAATTGCCATCAGGTAACATTGCAATTAATCTGTTGTAGTAATTATTATTTTCTTCAACAATTATACTCCCTATTATCAAGCAATTTCTTTCTTTAGCTGTGTTTTTCAACCAATAAAAAGTGTCTCCTTTGAATTGCTCTGCTAATTTGCTAACATTCATAGAAAAACCTGTAGTAAACATTTCGGGTAAGACAATAATATCGGTGTCCTTTGGAAGAAGTGATATTTTATTTCCAATTTCAATGCGATTTTTTTCGGCATCTTCCCAAAATAAATCAGTTTGAATTAACGATACTTTAAATTCTTTTTGACACATGTTATTTATTTAATTTACATAAATAATATATTTTTAATTATCTACGTTATGTATAACTGATGGGAAATATAAAATTATAAGTTCAAAATTTAATTTTTATTACAAGCATCAACTTTCAACTTATCATAATAATCGTCTAATATCTCCGACATAAGAGGACGATAATATTTCCAAAAGAATCCTTTTTTTGTATTTTTTCGGATAAAGTAGGGATAAATATTATTTAAACATTTAAAATCAGACGAGTTTAAAGAAACAGGATTATCGGCGAAATCTCCACAAAAATAATAAAATGAATAATCATTTTTATGTTGTATTATTGCAGGGAAATTTGATTTCAGATTGTATTTATTTAATATTGAGTCTCCTTTTGCATTTGTCGAAATTTCAAAATTTGCTAATACCTCGTTTTCTACCCCCGAATAACTTATATCGAACCAATTTGTGTATTTTATGTTTTTTGGCAGATTATATTTCTTACAAACATTATCTTTAGTTACAATTTGTAAGTCGTTATTTATATAGTGTGTTTTGCTTTCAAGAATAGCTATAGTACCAAATTTATGAACAAAAACAATTCCTCCGTTTTTATATGCCCAAGCATTATTATTTTGTTCTTTGTATAATTTAATAATCCATTTAGGAACAATATTTTTCGAAGAATCTAAAGAACTAAAATATTTACCTGTCCATCCGCTCCAAAATATACCAAAAAGATTTTCTAATTTTTCCTGTATTAATGGATTGGTTGGAGCATTATAAAAATTAAATTCTGTAATAATCAGTTTTTTCTTCTTCTTCATTTCTTTTAAAAGAAGATAATCGTTTTGATTTAAGCCTCCGTAAACTCTTTGGTGTGTTTTTTCGTTAGTATTATTTTTGTACCATTCGTTATAATATACCCCATATGTGTCGGTATAGTAACAAAGATCGTATTTGTTTGCTATTTCGTTTATTTCGTTTATCCTGATGCTTTTGAAATCGAATTTTTTATTAAGTAAATTTAAAGGGAAAAAACCATAATAATCTTCATTACATTGATATAGATTGTTATTTTCTTTTGTTATTTTTTTATTGTTTAAAATCCAATTAAACGATTTATGTTCTGTGCGTTCTTGTGTCGGTACAGTTTTGTCGAGAATATAAATATTTAAGATTTTATTTGGTTGAAAAAACCATAATAACCAACACAGAAATATACTAATTAATAAAACTGTAAATATGCTTAAAATAATTATGATTTTTTTATTCATAATAAATAATTTTATAGAATTATGTAGTTTTTATCAAATACCTTACTACAAAAATAAAATATTTATAGATAAAATATGAATATTAGGTAAAATATCTATTAACAATATTTTCATATGCAATTTTTTAGTACATGACAAAAACAATATAATAGTTATTTGATGACTTATTAAAATTCCCCGATGACTAGAATTCGCAAGTCGTCGGATGACCTGTTGACGGACAATACGTTAATTTAATTTTTACCTCATTTTTAATAAAAGAGTTATCCGACGACTATCAACGCTTTAGATGTTAACTCGCGGATTTAAGATATTTAAGATATTTAAGATAATGGCGAATATATCTTAATGTTTTTAAAAAAATGATTGCTAATACAATAAAAACTTTTTATATTACAATCGACTTGAAAAAATAGTTATTCTGATGAAAGAGCCTGATAACGATAAAACAAAAGAACAATTAATAAAAGAGCTTCGAGAACTACGAAGCCAGAATGCAAAATTAATTGGTAAAATCTCTGATGATTTAATTGATAACGAAGAGAATATTTCTTGTTCCGAAAGAATAGAATTGGTACTTGAAAGTGGGAATGAAGGTTTTTGGGAATTAATACCGGATAAGAAATTACTTATTTTAAGCAAAAGTCATTACGAATTTTTAGAATATAATTTCTCGGATATAAAATTAAATTATTATTCTTGGATAGATTTAATACATCCGGAAGATATTTATAAAGTAAAAAAACAGATAATACATGTTTTTAGAAACAAATTAGTAAATTGTATATTTGAGTATAGAATAAGATTAAAATCGGGCAATTATAAATGCTTGCATGCAAGAGGAAAAGTTGTAAAATGGAACGCCGATGGATATCCTCAACGTATTATTGGTATACATACTGATATTACTACCCAAAAAAAAGTGGAAAAATCGCTAAGGAAAAGTGAGCAGTTTTTTTCTTCTATTTTCGAAAATGCAGGAATAGGTATGACAATACTAGATACCAATTTTCACTTACTTAAAATGAATAAGGCTTTTTGTAAAATATCGGAATATTCTGAAGAAGAATTGAAAAATATGAGTTATTTTAATCTTATTTCTACTAAAGATATTGCTGTAGTAAAAAAGATAATTAAAAATTTGTTATCGGGAAAAATTTCAAAATATCAAACAGACCGAAGTTATATAAAAAAAAATGGCTCAGTTATATGGGTAAACATTACTGTTACAGCTGTATATGATGAAAAACAAAATCCCGAATTTGTAATAGGAATGGGAGAAGATATTACCGAAAAAAAACACCAAGAAAAAATTCAGACATTAATTCACAATATTACTAACGCTATTAATACAACTAACGATTTATTTGAGTTTTTTAAAGTAATTAAAACTAATATTTCGAATTTTATCGAATCAAAAGACTTTTTTATTGCTTTATACGATAAAGCAAATAACATATTTAATGTTCCGGATATAGAAAATAATAATAGAGAATATTATTCATTTCCTTGCACAGGCTCTATAGAGTCTTTAGTATTAAGTAATAAAGAAGCTTTATTGCTTAATGAAGATAAGATCAATGAACTTATCGACAATAAAACTTTAAAAAACTTGAATATAATACCTAAACAATGGCTTGGAGTACCTTTGTTTGCCGATAATATTATTGTAGGTGTTTTGGGTGTTCAGTTGTTCGATAATAAGAAAATATTTACTAAAAACGATAAGGAGATTTTAGGGTTTATTTCTAATCAGATAGGATTATTAATACAAAAAAAACAGTCGGAAGATGCTTTGAAAATTGAACGAGCTCATTTTAAAGAGTTATTCGACAGCTCGCCCGAAGCTATTGCCTTAATCGATAATAATGGTATTATTTTAAATATTAATAACGAGTTTACTGCTTTATTTGGATATGCAAAAAAAGAAGCTGTTGGCAAATCTATTGATAATTTAATTGTTCTAGATAGTCATAAGGAAGAAGCTGATTTATATAAGGTAACTGTTATTAATGGCAAATATATTAAGGAAGATACTAAAAGAAAAAGAAAAGATAATACTGTTGTTGATGTATCGGTATTAGGAGCTCCTATTAAAGTCGAGAATGGACAAATTGGAATATATATAATATACAGAGATAATTCTAAAAAGAAAAAAATAGAAAAAAAACTTCTAGAAGCAAAAGAAAAAGCAGAAGAATCGGATTTGTTAAAAACATCGTTTTTGACAAATATGTCGCACGAAATACGAACACCAATGAATGCTATTTTAGGATTTTCAGAACTTATGACCGATGAATATCTATCTGCTAATGAACGACGAGAGTTTGTGAGAGAAATTAAAAATAGTAGTAATTCTTTGCTTAAACTAATAGAAAATATTATTGATATTTCTAAAATTGAATCGAAGCAAATAATTTTGAAAAAGGAAAATATTAGTCTTGACAAATTTTTAGCCGATATATATAAAAAATTTAACTCTGAAAAGAGTATTGTTGGAAAAGATAATATTTCTTTACGATTAAGTAAAAATAATTTTTTAAACAATGCCTTTATTAATAGCGATAGATTGCGATTAAACCAAATTTTTAATCATATTATAAATAATTCGTTAAAATATACCGAAAAAGGTAGTATTGAATTCGGATATTCTGTTAACGAAAATGGTTTGCCTGAGTTTTTTGTTAAAGATTCGGGAATTGGAATTAGAAAAAATAGACAGAAAATAATATTCGAGCATTTTAGAAAAATTGAAGACGATAATACTAGACTATATCGTGGCACAGGTATAGGATTAACAATAACTAAGAAATTAGTTAATTTATTAGGTGGCGAAATATGGGTAGATTCAGAAATAAATAAAGGATCGAAATTTTATTTTACTATTTCTGACGAAGTTTTTTTAAAAAAGAAAAATCATGAAAAAGAAAAATTTAATAAAATAAAGAAAATATATAACTGGGAAAAAGTAAATATTCTTATTGCCGAAGATGAGTACTCTAATATTAGAGTATTAAAAGCTATGCTTAGTAAAACTAATGCTAAGCTGGTTGTTGTGAAAAATGGACAAGAAGCTGTTGATTATTGTAAGAATAATATTGTTGATATCATTTTAATGGATATTAAAATGCCGGTATTGAACGGAATAGAAGCTACAAAGCTGATAAAATCGAAAAATCCAGAAATTAAAATAATTATTCAAACTGCATATTTGTACGATAACGAAAAACAAGATTGTATTGATGCAGGAAGTAGCGACTTTATTTATAAACCTACGAGTGTAACAGAACTACTCCAAACAATAGCAAAATATATTAAATAAGAATAGAAATATTGCTTATTTAATATACTTTGTTCAATTCAAAAATAAATATTTGCAAAGATTGTATCTTCTGAAATTTTAATATTTAACAAAATCATTTGTTAATATTTGAAGTATTGCTTTTCCTTTTCTTAAATCCTTTTCTTCAAATTTATCATTTTTGCTTACTGTTTTTTTACTTATGTTATTAAATATTACTGTGCTGGTTTTTGTAATATATCCAAAGCCATTATTATAAGTATAAAAACCATAACTTGAAATAGAATCGGAAAAGATGTTTTTACTGTATTTGAATTCTTTCGAGTTTATATTTAATTGATTTAATACAGTAGAAGGAATATCCATTTGCGACGAAAATGTTTCGATAATAGTATCTGTTTTCGATAAGCATCCACCAAGCCAAATCATAGGTATTTTATGTTTTTCGGTCGTATGCGAAGGGGAATGATCGGGGTGAGGACTACCATGGTCGGCAACGAGTATAAATAAAGTATTATCCCAGATTTCTGATTTGCTTACTTTTTTAAAAAAATCGCCAATACATTTATCGGTATAATAAACAGAGTTCATAAATTTCTTTTCTCTATTGTTTCCTTTTATTTTTGTTTCCATCGGAACGTCAAAAGGGTCGTGGCTGCTTAAGGTAAAACATACTTTAAAAAACCGATTGGTATCATTTATTATATCTTCAGAGAATTTTTTTAGTACATCTTCATCGTGAACTCCCCATTTAGTCCTATATAATTCGGGGGCAAAATCTTCTTTACTAATAATTTCGTTGTAGCCTCCATTTATAAAATACGAGCGCATATTTGCAAAATCAATATCACCACCATAATAAAAACTTGTTTTGTATCCATTGGTTTCTAACGATTTATTTAAAAACGGAAGGGCTTGAGTTTTCGATGGATATTTTATTATCGATGCTGTCGGATGTGCAGGGTATCCGCTTAATATAGCTACAATTCCTTTGTCGCTTCTATCGGAATTTGCATAGAAATTATTAAATAAAATTCCTTTGCGTGATAGACTGTCGAGATTTGGAGTTACATCGTATTTATTGTTTAATACACCAATTACTTTCGACGTGAAACTTTCTAATAATATTATTACAACATTAGGTTTTTCAGTGTTTAAAACTTTTTTATATGTATCTGATTCTTTTTGTATATCGCTAAAAATTTTTTCTGCAGTCGAATCTTTAAAAAATTTATATTCTTTATTCGAATTATTCATTTTACTTAATGAATAACCAAGATTCCAAGGTGCATTTATGGCAGCATGATTAGAAAATGTGTTTTTGCTGAAATATGCAGCTCCGGTATTTATCGGAGCAATTCCTATTCCGCCTCGCACAGGAATAATCATTGCTGCAGTAATAATTAAGAATATTAAGGAAGATAAATACGATTGTTTCTTTAAGTTTTTAATTCTTAATATAAATAGTTTTTTATATATATAAGAAAATCCCCCAATTAATAAAAAAGTAGATATTAGTAATACTATTTCTAGCCATAGCTGAGTTGACGCTGCTGCTTCTTTAGGGTTTTTTAAATATAATAGGGGGGTAGTATCTATTCTGAACCCCCAATTTTTATATAGCTCTAAATCGCCAATTATTATTATACTAAATATTGTTAGGAATAATATTGTAAATGGAGTTATTAAATAATTTAAGTATTTCCCTTTTACAGGGATTGTAAATGTTATAAATAATCCTGCAAAGACTAATAGATATCCAGTAGCCGATATATCGAGTTTTAAACCATGAAGCATAATTAAAACCCATTCTTTAGCAGGCAGTTGAAAAGAATCAGTGTATTCGTATAATAAGAATAAAACACGAGCAATAGTAAAAAATGCCATCCAAAAAAAAGCGTACCATACGAATAATTTTAATCTGTTTTTCATCTCTGTTGTGTTTAGAGTTATAAGTTACAAAATTAGTATATTAGCATTAATTTGCAAGTTGAATTTTAATTTTAACGGTTCGTTGATATATTTTGGCAGAGATTTTTGCTGTATCCCTATCTCAGGTTATGTTCTGAAAAACACAGTTATATTGTTGTGTTGTTAAAAAAAAATTATCTTTAAAATTAAATTTAAAAGAAAATGAAATGAAAAATACTATTTTATTTATCCTTGCAATAATACTAATCCCTATTATTTCATTTTCACAAGAAGTAATAAGTGGAAAGAGTGAGTCCACTCCGAAAAGCCGCTAAGATGTTAACTTTACAAAAAGACTGAAAGCTATAAATCTGTACGTCAGTTTGTTATAAATCCGATAAGCGGCTATAAATTGACAACTTTAGTTTTCGGAGTAGTCTCAAGAGTAGTATTAAAAAGTTCAGTTTTGAACCAAAATATGAAAGAGAATTACCACCTAATCTCTATGTTGATTTAAGTTTCGAAGACAATAACGGAAACGGAATCCTTGAATCTGATGAAAAAGCAAACCTAAAACTAGCCATAATAAATAAAGGGAAAGGACGTGCTCAGGGATTAAATGTTACTATAAGTGATAACATCTCTGATTATAACTTTACTATTGGTGATAACAAAAAAATATATTTCATAGACGCTGATGAATCAACAGAAGTTATTATTCCAATTAGTGCAGAATTTAAGGTTAAAACAGCAGAGCATAAATTAAAAATAAATGTAACTGAGCATTTTGGTTACGATATGGATCCGGCTTATTTGGTTTTAAATACTCTTGAATATCAAAAGCCAAAACTCACTTTTTCAGGATATGAAATTGTTGATAATGGAGAAGGAACAGGAGCCATTGTAGAAGATGGACAATTACAAGCAGGAGAACAAGTAAAAATTAAATTGGTTGTTCAGAATATCGGGCAAAATATTGCTAATAAAGTAAAATTCGATGTTTATACAACTGACGATAATATTTATCTTGAAAACAATAAGGGAGAATTAGGCAGTTTTGCTATAGGTGAAGTTAAGGAATTTTGGCTAACTGTAAGTCCAAATAAACGGGTAACATCATCGAGTAAACTTCCAATATTCATGAGTTTATCTGAAGAATTGGGGTATGGCAGTTTAAATAAATACCAATTACCAATAGCATTAAATCAAAAGCCCCCCGAAACACAAACCTTAACAGTAAAGGCTGATATTGATAAAATCAAAAAACAAGTAGCTCGATTCGAATATACATCGAATAAATTTACTGCAAATGTAGGTACAGTAAAAAACATTGCAAGTGTAAGCCCATCAAAAACCAAACGTTCTAATGCAGTTGCTGTAATATTTGGAGTGGAAAATTACACCGATTTGCCACCAGCGCCTTATGCCAAAAATGATGCTGAAATTATGAAGAAGTATTTTAAAACAAGGCTCGGAATTGAAAAGGTAGTAATTTTTAAAGATAAAGAAGTTTCAGGTTTTATTTTTGATGATATTTTTAATCCTGACTACGGAGAATTACAAAAATCAATTTTAAAAGGAGAAACAGATTTGTTTGTTTTTTATTCAGGGCATGGAGTGCCTAACAAGAAAGGTGATAAAATTTATTTATTTCCGGCAGACGGGAAAGTGGAAAGATTAGAATCTCAGGGCTATGATTTGAATAAGTTATATCAGAATTTAGATGCACTGGGAGCAAAAAGCGTAACCGTATTTTTAGATGCTTGTTTTAGTGGAACTAGCAGAGTTTCAGAAAAAATATCAACTAAAAATCTTGTTGCAACTAAAGGAGTTAGAATACAACCTAAATTAATATCTCCATGGATAAAAAATCCTAATTTCAGCGTTTTTAATTCTTCAGGTGCAAATGAAACTTCGTTGGGTTTTGACCCTTCACAAACCGGACTGTTTACATATTATTTATGCCTTGGTTTGCAAGGTGAAGCCGATTTAAATAATGATAGCAAAATTACAAACGGAGAACTTTATGATTTTGTACAATCAAAAGTAGTTGATACTTCCAAAAAAATATTTGGTGTACAAACACCACAGTTTAATGGTAACAGAGATATGATTTTAGTTGAACTTTAAAAATTATGATAAGTCACGCCGTGACTATTCTAAAAAATGAAACAAGTATAATTTATATAATATGTAACTAATTAGTAAAGTCACGCCGTGACTATCATACTAAAAAATAATAATATGAAAATCAAAAACCTACTTTTAGCACTTACCATAATATTTTTTACAAATATTTTGTGCTCCCAACAAGTAACCAACGTAAATTTGCAATTAACAGGTAATATAATAAAAGTAGATTACACACTTATTGGTGCAAAATTCAACCAGAAATTTAATGTTAATCTTTATGTTAGCTTAGATGGTGGCAAAACTTTTCAAGGACCCATGAAAACTGTTTCTGGCAATGTTGGTGAAAATATTAAAGCAGGAAAACATAAAATATTTTGGGATCCATATAAAGATGTAAATTCTTTGGAAGGAGATATTTTTTTTGATGTACGAGCCGAAATTATTAACCAAAAAATAGAAAAACACTTTTTTGTACATTACTCAGGAAATTACAGTTTACGTAATTCAGCTTATACAGCACCACTGGGTTTAAGTATAGGGCAAATTGGTAAAGTAGGTTGGTATGCATCAGTACGTTTAAATACTACAGCTTTTAATAGTTCAGAGTAAAATATACTCACGGGGTGACTTCAAGTCACCCCGTGAGTATAAAAGGCTTGCAAAGACGAAGAGCTACCAACCATTGAAAATGCACTAACAAATAAAATTGAGTTAACTTTAACCCAAAATAATGTAAGCGGCAGCTCTGCCTATTTAACATGTAACGTAACAAATCCAAGTAATTTTAGCATAAGCGAACATGGTTTATGTTGGAATACTGCCGGGAACCCTACAACCAGTGACTCAAAAACAGAATCAAGAACATTGAGCGGTACAAGTTTTAATAAAAATATAGAAAGTTTAAATCCTTTAACAGATTACTATGTAAAAGCATACATTACAATAAAAGATGTAATAATTTATAGCGAACAAACAAAAATTACAACTACTGATGGCTGGCATTTGCCAAGCGATGCAGAGTGGACTGATTTTTTTTGAAAAATAATAGATTAAAATAAAATGATAAAACACAACAAAAACTTTACAAAAGGCACGGAAGTTGGAGAGAGAGCTTTTCTTTAAATTCTAACATTTTAATATAATAGATTTATAACCCTTCATTTGGCATATGCCGAATGAAGGTTTTAATATTTAATGAATATCCGCATATTTACCTTAACGAACATTATATTTACTGAAAATCAATTTGTTTACCCCAAACCCTAAAGGGAGCAAAATGATTTTCTTCACACCCTTTAGGGACGGGGTAAATGAAGAAAATCAATCTTTATGTTAGGTAATTATACGGATAATCATTTTATATTTAATTACTAACCCTTTCAGAGTTCGTAGTACATGACAGAGTTGAAAAACAGGATTAAGTCAGAGTGCGACTTTAAGTCGCGCCCTGACTATTAGTAAGAATAAATAGATAAATGCAACAATTAGAATTATTTATTAATAATATTAATGGGTAATAATGAAACAGGGCGAAAATCTCGCACGATTTCATATTCGAGGATCGTTAAATAATAAATGTTATTTAAAATTATTTATGCAAATCAAGTCTTGAACTCTTCATTTTTTTTGATTATAAATATATTTTACTATTTATTTTTTGTGTCAACTTATTTCATTACTAGACAAATCAAATAAAAAAAGGTGGGATATTTTAATCCCACCTTAATAAATAATCAAAAAAAAAAATTTAAAATAGCTTATTAAATCCTTGTTCGAAATATCTTCTTTTTAATGAGTTTAAATATTCCTGAAAGGCTTTATCTTCTGCTTCATTAATTGTTGTTCCAACACCTTTGATATTTGCAATCTTTTTTATAAATAAAATTTTATGCTCAGCATTTGTAACTTTTAATTCCGAAATAATTTCAACTTGAACCAAATTGCCGGCACGTTGTCCTGGTTTGAATTTATAACTAAGTTCGAAATAATAATTACTATCACTTATAATATCCGTAACATCAAAATTTCTAGATGTAGCTCTTTCTACAAATGTCTCGGTAATTCTCGAACATTTGTTGTTTGAACAAGGAGATTCAGATATGCTAAAATATACTTTAGGAGCAAGAATATTAATATAACATTTGCTTGAATTAAGTTTCTTTTTTAATGCAATTCCTCTAATAAACAAATCGTCAACGGCTTTATTGGCAATACGCTCGATATTGATTTTTGCAGTAAGTGTCTCGCTAGTATTTTTCGATTTAATAACTCCCGGAAAACATTCAACCCAACCGTTAATATCAGTATTTACAACATTGTTTTTTAAATACCCTCCACTATACGAAAAATGTATAGGTAAATCATTTATCGGAGTGTTATTAAACAAAACCTGAAACCTTATTGGTTCTCTAATAGTTTTACCACGTGTAACTGAAAATTCTTCTTTTTCCGATTGTATTGTACAATTCGAAAGAATATCGTTTAACGATGAATATAATTTACTCCCAAGATCTATAGAATTGCCATTGAAATCGGTAGGAGTTTCTTCCGACAGATATCTTTTTAATGCTTGCAGTCCTTGTAAATAAAAGCTAATTGCTTCTTTAGGCTTGTTTTCGTTTAATTGTTGAAGTCCCGATTCGTATTTAGCTAAAGCATTGGCAATTGCTTCTTGCTTTTTCTGTTCTTTCATTTCTCGGTACGTACTTTTGAATATTCTATAATATATCCAATATAACGATTCTGTTTCGTACGAATCAACAGGCTCAAATCCTTCTAAATAATCATCTGTTTCAATTTCAATTTTCTGAATAAACGATTCTGTTACTCCATAATCGTTTTCAATGGTATGTAAAACCGACGAAGAACTTACTTGCGACGAAATGTCTTCTGCCATATTGCTCAAAGCATCTCTGCGTGCTTCGGCTGTATATTGAGTTACAGTGCCAACTTTTTTAGCACTTCCTATTCCAATATAATAACTCGGAACAATTGGTTTTATTTTAACCCATTCCGGATATAATTCTAATTCTGCAGCTTTCTTTTTTGCAGCACAAGAACTTAAAAATAAAACTAAGACTAGTAAAATATATTTATTCATTATTTCTCAGGGTTATATTTATCAATTTTTTCGCTTATTTGTTTCGACACATCAACAAATAAACCGTTTAATAAAGCATCAGAAGATTTAATACTTGAATTGGCTTTTAAAAGTTTATGTAATTTGTTGGTTTCTACTGAATTATCTTTTACAACATCTTCGGCAGTTTTACGTCCTTTATATTTCCAATATCCGGGTATCAGCTTTTTATTATCACCATTAAATCTTGCATAATGAACCTTGTCTTTAGCAACAAGAGAAACATTGTCGGAAGTTAAAACTTCGTTTGTTTCTGTCGATATTAATTTAAAGTTTACTTTAATATTAGCTTTATTAGTTTTACTATTATCAGTGTAAGTAGTTTTATGATATTTAACTTCTTTTTTCTCTTCGCCTTGTTCGTTTTTTACCTTAGTAACTTCTTTTAAATATCCTCTTTTAGTACTAGTTAATAATTTTCCTTCGTTTTTATACGATTGTATAACTTCACCAATAAGAATAGTTTTAATGCCGGCTAAATTTGCAGCTTGATAGTTTATCGATCTGTTGTTATTTAGAATGTTAGAACTTAATGATGATAACTCAATTACTTTGATAAATGGATTTTTCAGATTACTTAAATCTCCTTTTATTTTCGATGTTATAATCGAAGAAGTCTTATCGCGATAATTAACACGATTAGAAAATTCAGGAACTAATATTGTAATTGTTGCTTTCTTTAATGCTTCAGCTTTTAACTCAAGCGATTGTTTGTAATTTCTTTTCGAACCATTAATAATTTTCTCGAAAGTATAATATGCAGAGCGGAATAAATTATTATCGAGTTCTTGGTTCCCTTTTCTATACATAGGTTCGTATTTTGCAATAATATATTGCTCTTTTACGTCTTTATATTCCTTATCTATTCCAACAATTTCTCCAAATATTTTTTCAGCTTCAATAAAATCTTCTCTGTTTATAGCTTCAATGCCACTAGCATATATCTTTCCAAGATAATCGTCTTTGGCTTCTTTGTAATATTCTTTATTATATTCAGGAAACGAAAGCTCTATATTTACTGTTTTTATTTTATTATAATACTTTTCAGCTTCCAGATAATTATAAACAGCTGTTTTAAATTCCGATTGCTTATATGCTTTTGTAAAATTAGCTAGTTTACGATCGAGAACAATTTGTCCGTCTTTTCTTAAACCAAGAACAGCATCTACATTCGATGCCTTTTTCTGTAATGATTGAAAATAGTAATTGGCAGCTTCCTCGTATAATCCTGCTTTTTCGAATTTTGTAGCTTTCTTGGCATAACGTTTCGAAGCACATGATGTTATTAGCAAAATAATGCTTAAAAAAAGTATAAGTTTTTTCATAGTAGTTAATTAATGGCTTGTTTATTTAATTTTCTAAAATATTATAAATTTATTAGAAATAAAAGATATTATTAAGCTAAATACAAAAATCGAAATTTTATTTGTAAAGAATAATTAATCTTTATATCTAACTTAGCTAATAATTCGTATTGTAATCAAAAATCTCACCAAAGATACATTTGTAATTTTTAAATTATTTTTTCGTAAAAGAAGTGCTCTCATAGGATTTTTAAAAAAATAATATGAATTGTAAAAAAAAGTTTTTAATTAATTTGTCTAAAAGGAAAGTAATATTATTATTTTTATGCATTAAGAATTTATTAAACAAAAACTAATCTCATGAAATTCAAATTATTAATTGTAGTTCTGATATTAAGTATTTTCTTAATTCAGTGTAATAATAAGAAAAATTCTCAACAAGCAAAGAAAACAATTGAATATGCAATAGTAATTCATGGTGGAGCTGGTAATGCATCGCGAGATAATATTCCGGAAGATCTCGAACAACAATATAAAAACGAATTAGGAAAAGCATTAGAGATAGGCGAAAATATTTTAAAAAATAATGGTTCAAGTCTTGATGCTGTTGAGAAAACAATAAATTATCTAGAGAACTGTCCTTTGTTTAATTCAGGCAAAGGTGCTGTTTTTACTCACGATGGACATAACGAGCTTGATGCGTCAATTATGGATGGTAGAGATTTAAACGCCGGTGCTGTTGCAGGTGTTAGAGATATAAAAAACCCTATATCTGCGGCTAGGGAGGTAATGATAAATTCTGAACATGTTTTGTTGTCGGGAAAAGGAGCATCTGCCTTTGCAAAGAAGCAAGGTTTAGAAATTGTTGATTCTTCGTATTTCTATACAGAAAAACGATGGAAATCGTTACAGAAAATTTTAAAAGCAGAAAAACATGGTACTGTTGGTTGCGTTGCATTAGATAAAAAAGGAAATCTTGCAGCTGGAACTTCAACCGGTGGAATGACAAATAAAAGATATGGAAGAATAGGCGATTCCCCAATTATTGGAGCAGGAACATATGCAAATAATAATACTTGTGCTGTTTCTGCTACCGGACATGGAGAGTTTTTTATTCGCTATACTGTTGCTCACGATATATCTGCTCTTATGGAATATAAAAATATGAGTCTGAATGATGCTGCCGAACTAGTTATTAATAAAAAACTTGCTCATATAAATGGGAATGGTGGAATTATTGCTGTTGATAAAAATGGAAATATAGCTACAGTTTTTAATACTAATCTGATGTTTAGAGCATTTGCAAAATCATCAGGAGAAAAAGAAATAGCAGTGTTTTAATGCCTATTTTGTACTTAAGCGTTTTCTATTTAAAGTTTATTGGTATAATATTATTGTTTTTATTTGATACTCATTTGTTATATATTTGTATTGAAAATGATTGTTAATACAGCCCCGAATTGCAGATTCGACGGTGATGGTTAATAATCATTTTTTATTTTATCTATAATTGAATAAATTCTGAATTCCCACTGCTAAGCGGAATTTATAATTATTTATTTTTATTTAAGCATTTTCCATTTAATGCTATAAAGTCATCGGATGACTCAAATTTGAAATATCTGAAAATTTTCAAACCTGATTGTCAATTACTTAGATAGTCATCCGATAGTTATCCGATTACTATTTCAGTATAGCTTCTATTTATTTACTATTTGAATTTTGCATAATTAATTTTATCTCTTAAACGAGGAAATAAAGAACTAAATGCAGGAAGGTATGACACAGGAATTG
>Ga0190304_1000525_pt1 | contig 18070 bp, 16 predicted proteins | sample 48700712_MG_FD_161670 | JGI IMG/M metagenome (GOLD analysis project Ga0190304, IMG submission 161670) | Hydrothermal vent sediment bacterial communities from Southern Trench, Guaymas Basin, Mexico - 4870-07-1--2_MG | ecosystem: Environmental > Aquatic > Marine > Hydrothermal vents > Sediment ...
CACCATAAGAATCAATCCCGTGAGGCATCCTCAAAAGACCAGGTGCATGAACAGTCCCACCAAACCTGTGTGCCTCACCAGATGTATAAAAACCCTTCCCCTCTTCACGACACTTAAGCCAGATAATTCGTTCCCATTTCTCATCCAGAACCACAAGATAAAAACTATCAGGTGTAAAATAATACCTGCATGCATCAACAGGCTTCAGAAACAAGGGATTTGCTTCATTGAAATATTGATAGATGTATTTATACATTGAATCTTTCGTTATACGATGCATTGAGATCTCCTCATTATCTGCAAGAATATGCACTTTATCTGTTATAAGACCCGCTGATAACAGTAAAAACAGCATACTATTTCTCCTTCTTGATTGATTTCAACCTATTAAGCCTTGTCTTAAAACCTGGAGAATGCATTGCACCTATCCATTCCCTTAATTGTTGGTCAATGGCATCCCTCCATTTTCCATGGTATATATCCAGTATCCACTTTCTTAACTCCTCCTCACTCCTTGAGGATGCAAGTGGATAACCTGAAAGGTCTGTTGCAAGTTCATATGCATAGGGAGAATCAGGATATCTCTGGATAAACTTAACAAACTCCTCCCTCTTGTTCACCTTCTTTATTTTTACTGGTTTTACATTTTTCTTTATCTTTAAATCCCACCTCTCCCAGTCTAACTTTTGTAAACTTAAAAACCATATTTCGTCTGCATATTCACTCTCAAGATGGCTCATTGCATAATTATAAAGTTCTTCTCCACTTAACTTTAACTTTCCCTTAAAACCAAAGAATGGATTAACACTTTTCAAATATTCAAAAACCTCCCTATCCTCACCCTCAGGTTCAACAACCCTCACCCTCACAGTATCTGATACAACCTCAACTGTATCACCTGAACCCGGAACAGTATAAGCACACTTAACAAATATCTCATACTCGCCACATGGAAACCGTTCTGGGATGCTACAAACAAGATATATATACCTCCTCACAGGACTAGGGAAAAGAATAACCCTTGAAGAATCCGGTGGAACAAACCTTCCCAATATGTAATTATTCCTGGTCATACTAAAGATGTTTAATACACTCTTCTTCCTCTCACCATTGTAATATACAAAAAGCCAATTGTTTATTCCTCTGGGAAACCCAGCCTTAATTGTATTCTCTGTCTTATTCTCCATTAACACCTCAATATATATATCCTCACCAAGAAGATACTCTTCTTTATCTGTTATCACATATGCCTTAACATCTGATAAAACCATTAAAATTAAAAACATAAATCCTCCTTACCTGTAATCCTTCAAAAGACTATCCCAATCAACTTCCCTGAGTATAGTGTTACACTCTGAACAAAATCTGTAATATCCCTCAATAAAGGTACTATCATAATTCATGGGTATACCTTTCATCATTACGCACCAGGCAGTAGAATGACATGCAGGACAATCCTCGGGATGTGTAAGATTGCCCCTCTGATGACCAAGTTCATGGATTATAACAAACGCACCTACATGATAAAGGGTGTCCACTGGAAGTACACTATCCATGTTTATAGGTGCCCACATGACAAGATTTCCAAAAGGGAATATGGTATAGCCATAAGGACCTCCACCCCACTCATGACCCGGCTCTGTCTCGTGGCCTTCCATACCAACAGTAATTGCTGCTCCCTCTAAAAAAGGTAAACTATCCCAATCTTTTATATACCCCACAACACATAACTCCATCTCAGGATGGGGATTCCAGATTTCGCTGAAGAATTTGTTATTAAACCCCGCCCACATCCATCCAGTATCAGGTCCAGAATAGAAAGAGGAATCAATCTGAAATTCTGTGTATGCCTCATAAAAAGACCTCATGATTGTATCTCTGTTACTGAAACCATAAACACACACATTAAAACACTCAAAACCCCATTCATAATCATAATGCAAACGAGGAAACTTTTCAGGCTTTGGAGGTACATATTCTACACACCCTGGTATATAAAGAAAGAACAGGGATAACAACAGATATCTTTTTATGATTGTAGTAATTATTTTTTTCATATAAATACTATAAGCTGTTTTTTTTTTGTCAACCCCTTTTCCATCCAAGGGTAATGACCGGGGTCAGTCATTAACAAGTAACATTTGGCTATCTGGATGTTTTCTTCTATGTTTTTAAATTGCAACTGGTTATGTAAAAGACATGGTTAATCTGATCCAAATTAAAAAATCAAACTCTGAAAGCAAGAATTTAACTGTTTTGTCTGCATGTTTTTTATTTTGCTTATAACAATCTGACATTGAAATGATTAGATTGAATGTATGGGAATAACCATGAGGAATGATTCTTAATGAACCAAAAAGTAGAAATATGGGTAACATTTTAATCTCAAAATAAGTGTTTAAATATCAAAAGATTATCCCATATAAAAATGTTACTTGTTAATGCCTGACCCCAAATATACTCTCAACCTCCAGCATGAATCCCCTTAATGCAGGATTGAGGATATATATCTTCACCAAGACTCCAGTCAAAGTAATGGTTCGGTGTCCCAACAGTTAAAAGTTTTCTTACTTTATTTGCACATCCATAATATTTTATAGCTGCCCGTGCTACCAATCCTCCCATTGAATGTGCAACGATATCTACTTTACTCGCACCTGTTGCAGCAAGCACCTTATCGATAAACTCAGCAAGATTTTGAGACCATTTATCACCAGATAGAGGGTTTCCAGGACCATAATCATATCCATATAACCATTGGCCTTGGGGAATTTCATCTTTTCTACCTACAGCACCATCTACTCTAATAATAAATTGGCATTCAAGTTTTCCATTACTTCCAATGACTCCTCGTCCCCCATCAGGCCGATAGTATGAAAAATTATAGATTCTTCTGGTATCAGGCATAGATTGAAGTTGCGTGGTTTTATCACAGAACTTCGCTGGAGAACCATCTGATGTTAATCCCCACCTATACCCTCCATAACCTATTATCCTTGTCATGGCTGTGGGATAAGCAAAGGTTCCATCTCTATTCCTTGGATACCAAGTTCCCCACCCTCCTTTATCTTTCCAATCAGGATGGTCATTTGTTCCTTCAGGTCTTGCCTCTGATTTGTGCCCATGAACAAAGATAATGGGAACATCTGCGGCAGATAAGCTTGTTGAAACGAGCATAAAAAAGATGAATAAAAAGGTTCTTTTAAGGGTCATTTCGTACCTCCTTCAAAATTGAAGTTATAACCTATTATGAAACCCGCCCCATTATAACACATTTTTACAGGATATTCTGAAGTGTGATCAGGAAAATATTCCTTTGCCATATATTTTCCACTTCCTAAAATCAACGCAAAGTTAATGTATTTATTAATCTTATAGTTAAATATAAAACTAATCCCTTCCCCTTCACCTTCTTTTGAAGTAGAACCTGATACCCTCCCATAATCTTTTGCTAATATCAAGATATATTTAACTGTCAGAGTAATCCTCCCGGATTTATAACCTAAGAGTATTATAGGTAGTTTAAATTCCCAATTATCGTATTTGCTCGGCTTTATATATGCCCATCCATACCCTGCTCCCACTTCAATCCCCTTTTCATTATTAAAAGGATATATTACACTTAATTCTATGGAATTCAGGTAGTAAAGATTTGCACTTATAAGCTCAATAGGATCAAGTGTCCAATCCGTATATTTTCTTAAATCACTTCCTGTCCAGCATATCCCTCCTGAATAACCAATACTATAACTAAGCCTCCTCCAGAAGGATAATTCCTTATCCCCTGTTGTATTTTTATCATCCTTCATACCTCCAGATAACCCGCTCAAATCCTGAAGTAAAGAAAACTCACTGGAATATAAGATAAGTGAACCATTCTCATTCAGGAATGGATTGGATATACCATCCAGATTATCCAATGAATAAACTGATAAAATTAGCAAAAACATATTTCACCTCCCATTTTTGTCTTTGTTTTATCATAATAATCTGGGTTTTTTTTTGTCAACCCTTTTTCCATCCAAGGGTAATGACCGGGGTCAGTCATTAACAAGTAACATTTGGCTATCTGGATGTTTTCTTCTATGTTTTTAAATTGCAACTGGTTATGTAAAAGACATGGTTAATCTGATGCAAATTAAAAAATCAAACTCTGAAAAGCAGAATTAAACCGTTTGTCTGCATGTTTTTTATTTTGCTTATAACAATCTGACATTGAAATGATTAGATTGAATGTATGTGGAAAACCATAAGGAATGCTGAGCGAATGAAAAAATGAATATGTGGGTAAAATATCAACTTCCTAATAAGTGTTTAAATATCAAAAGATTATCCCATATAAAAATGTTACTTGTTAATGCCTGACCCCAAATAGAATTAAATCTCTTCCTCCACCACCCTGTCCTTGAAGACCCTTACAATCTTAATCTTCTCATAGGGAAGGGATGGGTCTGGTTCAAACTTCATATGTATCCTCCTCCCATGTATTGCACTGGATATCCTCTCCTTTCCTTTCTCCTCAATGTATTCAAGCAGAATTGGATGGACAAAACAGGTAACGCTCTGTCCAACAAGTTCATCCCTGTTCTTTTCAATGTATGATTCAAGCAGGGAAAGAAGATACGGTTTTGAAAAAATTGTTCCCTTTCCAGAACACACTGGACATGGCTCTATAAACATAAGGGAAACAGACCTTCTTATTCTCTCCCTCGTCACCTCAACAAGCCCGAGCCCTGTGATGTCAATCACCTCAACCTTTGTTCTATCCCTTTTAAGGTATTCTCCAAACCTTTTAAGAAGTTTCTCCCTGTTCCTCTCATCTGTCATATCAATGAAATCAATCACTATGATCCCGCCAATATCCCTGAGCCGCAACTGCCTTGCAATCTCCTTTGCTGCCAGAAGGTTTGTCTCAAAGACCATCTGCTCCTGATTCTTCTTCCCTGAGTACTTCCCACTGTTCACATCAATCACATGCATTGCCTCTGTCTGGTCAATCACAATATATCCACCATTCTTCAGCCACACCTTCCTTCTGTATATTTTATCAAGGCTCTTCAACACTCCAAAACTCTCAAAAATATGCTTTTCACCTTTATAAAAGAAAACCTTCCCTTTATATGGAATGTTTTTTTCTTTAAGATAATGGATTATCCTGTTGTAGGAATCCTTTGAATCAACATGGATTTCGGAAAATTCGGGGATATAAAGGTCCCTTGTAATCTTTATCTCAAGTTGCTCCTCGCTTTTAAGTAATGCAGGCGCCCTTTCACTATCAAACTTCTTCTGAACATCCTTCCATTCTTTTAGAAGTGTTTGCATCTCCTTTTTCAACTTTGTCTGTTCAACCCCCGTTGCAGATGTTCTGATTATTGCACCCATTCCCCTTGGAAGAATCTTTCTTGAAAGGGATTGGAGCCTTCTCCTCTCCCTCTTATCCTCTATCTTTTTTGATACACCCACTGATTGCACATACGGCATAAGCACCATGTATCTTCCGGGTATTGTTATCACCATTGTGAGTCTGGGACCCTTCGTTCCATATGGTTCTTTTGTTATCTGAACGATTACCTCTTCACCAACCTTTGGCTCCTTCCCTTTCCTTGCAAAGTGGTAATCGCTCAATGGCAAAAATCCATCAATATTACCCCCAATGTCAACAAATATACCCTGGAGTTCCCTTCTGATAGCAGAGATCCTTCCCTTGAAAATATAACCTACAATATTGTTCAGGTCTTCCCTTTCAGCATAGTACTCAACCAGTTCATTGTCTTCAAGAACAGCAACCTTCACCTCATTATGTCTCTTTGAAAGAATTATGGTTCTCTTCTCCATCCGATTCTCCTTCCTTGTATGATTCTTATATTTATTTTTTCAAGTAACCTTTTTACGCTCCTGTTTGATGGAACTACCACTTCAATGTATTCATCCTTACTATTGATTATACACACATCCTCAACCTGTTTCAACCTGTCTTCGTCAAAATTATCAACAGTGAGGCCATATACTGCATATGGATAGGTCTCAACCTTCTCAACCTCTTCAATATCTCTAATCTCTATAAAATCGGGCACAGGAATCATCTTAATATCCCCATAAACATGGATATAGATAAACTCTTCCTCTGATGTGAAATCAAGTGGAAGTGCTGGAGAGAAGTGCATCCTTGGTCTTGGGTTGTATCCCTCTGTCACAGCAGGTCTTACACCACTTCTCCTGATGCCACGAACAACTGCCCTGATGCAATCCATGTGGGAATAAAATGGTCTTCTCTTTCTGTATGTAATCCTGTAAAGCCTCCTCTCTTTTTTTCCCTTAATCCTTACTGATACATACTCTCCCGGCTTCCTGTAAACCTCAGGGTCTCCAGGGCAGGCAAGACAACCCGTACAACCTGTGATGCAGTCCGGTGTTATTATCCCCCTTTCAGCCTTTTTCATTTCAACCTTCAAATATTTTTCACCAACACCACAGTCAATATTATCCCAGTGTCTTGAACCGCCTTCCATTATTCTTTCAATATCAACCCCTGTTTCTTCAATAATCCTTTTCCACTCTGCAAAATCAAAAAACTCACCCCATGCCTGATGGGTAAGTTCCTTCCTCCATGCCCTTTCAATAAGGTGAAAGACCCCCTCATCCCCCCTTGTGAGTATACCTTCAATAAATGCAATCTCTGGATTTCTGAATTTCACATTCACATTCCTCGCCTTCAGGTTCTTATAGATAAGTGATTTTTTCCTTTTCAGGGTCTCAATCCCTTCCTGTGGATAGTATTCAAATGGGGTAAAGGGTCTTGGAACAAATGGGGATATACGAACATTGAGATATTTTATTCTCCCGGATATTCTGTTGAGGAGTCTTGATATTCCAATCACATCCTCCTCTGTTTCTCCGGGAAGGCCAACCATAAAGTAAAGTTTCATGTGATTCCAGCCATACCTGTTTGCAATCTCAAGTGACATGAAAATATCATCATCCTTTATGTCCTTGTTTATTATGTTCCTCAACCTCTCTGTCCCTGCCTCAGGTGCAATGGTTATTGTGGTTTTCCTCCCCCTTCCCATCACCTCTGCTATTTCATCTGTGATTGCATCCCCCCTTATTGAGGAAAGGGATATGGATATATCAGGGAAACGCTCCTTTAATCCAATTATAAAATCAGGAAAACCTGTATGGTCAGAGAGGGAGAAAGAGAGGAGGGACAACTCATCCCATCCTGTAAACTGGAGCCCTTCACTGGCAATATCAATTATCTCTCGCGTGCTACGTTCTCTAACTGGCCTGTATATGTAACCTGCCTGACAGAACCTGCACCCCCTTGTGCATCCCCTTGAAACCTCTATTGTGAATCTATCATGTATTACCTCAATATTGGGAACAATCTGTCTTACTGGATGATTCTTTTCATTCAATTCCTCAACCCACCTCCTCCTCACCCTCTTTCTTCCAAACAGTGGAACCCAGACACCCTGAATCTCATTCAATCCTTTGAGTTTCCTCCCCCTTTCAGCACCTTTCAATCCTTTCATGAGTTCCAGCATCTCAACAATCACCTCTTCTCCTTCACCAATAACAAAGGCATCAAAAACAGGTAAAAGTGGATACGGATTGTATGTGGATGTTCCTCCAGCAATCACTATGGGGTCTTTATCCCCCCTTTTCTGTGCCAGAATGGGAATGCCGCCAAGGTCAAGTATCTCAAGGACATTGGTATAATTGAGTTCATACTCAAGGGTAAAACCAAGAAGGTCAAACTCAAAAATGGGCCTTCTGGTTTCAAGTGAACAGAGGGGTCTCCTCAACCGCCTTAATCTTTTACACATGTCCACACCAGGAAGATATGCCCTTTCAGCAGACGCAAATGGAAGGTTATTCGCTATTTCATAAATAACCTTCTGCCCGAGGTTGGACATTCCAACCTCATAGAGGTCTGGATAGATAAGACAGATGGAAACATCGGGGGACTGCTTTATCACAGCCCCCCACTCTTCACCAGTATATCTTCCAGGTTTTTCTATTCCTGTAAGGAGTTCAATCAATCTTTCCCAAGGAGAATATCAATCTCTTCCTTTACCTTATCCTCAAGACCAGGAATATATCCAACATGCTTGAACTGAATCATACCTTTTTTATCTATAACAAAGTGTGTCGGGATGCCCATTACATTATACAGCCTTGAGGCCTCACCAACTGTCTGCATATATTTGAATTCCTGCTTCTCAAGGAACTTCTTTATCGCATCAGGGTTTTCATCACTCACAGCAAGGAAAACAACATCCTTCCCCTTATATTCATCCACAAGTTTATTCAAAAACGGTATTTCCCTTATGCATGGGCCACACCATGTTGCCCAGAAGTTAAGTTCTACCACCTTGCCCTTGAAATCAGAAAGTTTAACATCACGACCATCGGATAATTTCTTCACCGTGAAGTCAGGAGCCTCCTGATTGAGCATGTTTGCCCTGGATAGATTTTTTAGTGCATTTTTAAGATAGGCCTCAAAATCATCACCAGTATAAAGGGATTTAAGTTTCTCCTTTATCTGGGGTATCATAACAACCGAAAGTGCCCTCAGGTAAGCGTTTTCTGCCTTCTTCTTGTCGTTCAATTTAAGGTATATATCACCCGCAAGTTCAAGCACATCAGGGTCCTCCTCTCCCCTTGCCATGTTCTCCATTGCCCTCTCTATATAGACCCTTGCCTTTCTGTCCTTCCCCAGACTATGATAACCAAGTGCCACTGTATAATTAAACCTTAAAAGATTTTCTTTGCGCAGGGCATCTCTCTTCTTTCTGTCATAATTCCAGTATCTCCTATCTATATAATCCCCTTTCACTATCTTTATTGCCTTCAGCGCCATCCTGATACCCCTCTTCTCCTCACCATTCTGAATAAGAAGGGATGCGTAGAGATTCTTCAGGTCAGGGCTCTCTGTTTTCTTTGTTACCTCTTCAAGTAATGGCTTTGCCTCATCCCACTTTACCATTCTGGCAAGGTAATAAACAGCAACGGTTCTATTCCTGAATTTTGGATATTGTGTAACAATCCTTTTCAGTTCCTTCACCCAGTTGGGGTCTCTTGGATTATACACAGAGAAGAGATATTCAAGTTCCATCTGTGGAAGGAATGGGGAGTAAACACCCTGTTTGTTAAGGAAATCAACAATTCCCTTGAGTTCCTTCACTGGCAGAACATTGATAAGGTCATTTATGCAGTGGGATTCAGGGTAACCCTTAACAAGTTCCACAAAGTATCCCTGCCATTTCTTCCTCTCTGATAGTGCCTTTATAACCTTCAATCCAAGGCTCACATCATCCTTACCCTCAACAGCAGGAACCTGATACTTTTCACCTTTACCATTTGCAATCCACCATTTATAAAACTCTATCCACCTGTTATCAGGAAAGTTCTTTTCTTCAAGTTTTACATACTCCATTGCCTTTTCAAAATCAGGTTTCCTTGAAACAAGGAGCACCCTTGCTGCAAAAAGATATGCATTCTCCTTTTTGAACACATACATATAGGGGTTATCCCCATCCATGTCTCTGTTCCCATTCCTGTCTTCAACAATCAATCTCACATATTCAGGGTTTTTGTGAAACTTTATAACCGCAGAAGTTCCCCTCATCCTGACAATATTGGAATAGTTTGTATCACTGCTTACAAACTGGTAGAACAACACAAGGGGAGTGGAATCCTTCAAAACACCATTATAGTTAAGTTTAAGAAAGTTCTTCCCTTCCTGAACATTAAAGGGAATAAGTGACAAAATCAGAAAAATCATCAGACCTCCTTTTTCAGGTTTATTGAATCAACCACACCAACAATCACAGCACGGACAGGTGCCCTGTCTTTGCCAAGCACCATCCTTGCAGAACCACCTTCATCCATGAGAAGAACAATATCCCCTACGCCCGCCTGTGCCTTCTCAATGGCAACAACCTCCTTACCTGTCCCTGTACCATCAGGATTAATTATTTCCACCACCATTATTTTTTCACCGGTTAAATAAGGGTTCTTAATGGTGGATGTGATATTTGCCTTAACCTTCCCAAGTTTCATCTTCTGTAAAGTTCCCCGTTGATCGTGTCAATCCTCTCAACAATCCCTGTAATTGTGGCATCAGATGGTGTGAGGGGGTCCTTTAATGGTATTGATGCATCCCTCGCCTCAACAAAATAAACAACATCCTCATCCCCCGCATCAACCGTATCAACACAAATTAAAGGCCTCCCTTCTGGATTGTTTGAAGAATCCACAGGCTGAACAATAAGAAGTTTATAACCCTCAAGTGCAGGATACTTCTTTGTGCAGTGTAGACTGCCAATAACCCTTCCAAGCCTCATTTTTTCAGGTCAATCCTGTCAATCACCCCGACAATAATGGCATCAACAGGTTTTTTATCTGTTTGAGTGGTCTGCCTTGCAGAACTTCCCCTGGTGACAAGGACAAGGTCCCCCAATCCCGCATCAACAAGGTCAACACAGATGTGATAATCCTCAATGGGAGTCATATCAACATTGTAATGCTGAACTATGAGGAGTTTCATTCCTTTAAGCCTCTCCTCCTTCCTCGTAGCCCACACGCTTCCAACCACCTTTCCAATTATCATGACCTTATGATAAGATAAAATAATCAGGTGTCAAGTTGAACCATTATGAAAACATGGAAGGTATTTTTAATCGGGTGATTTTTTAAACCCACTGGTTTGTGATGAATCAACAATCTCCAGTTTCAAACCAAGTGATTTTATAAAATCAATTGCCTGCTTCTTTTTATCACCGTAAACCCTCATAAGAATACCCCTGTAATGTTCAAGCCTTGTTTCGTATTCAAACGGTGAGAAAAATAGGCCATTCTTAACAACATACACCCTCTTTATCTCCTCCCATTTCTTTTTCCTCACCATTCCCATATTCTTCACTGCAATACCATCTCTGTCTATCCTGTAATGGGTAACCGTGTAAAATGGGATTACGGATAGGAACAGGACAAGAAATGAAACGATACCAAGGAATTTACTCCAGAAAAAGAAAACAACCAGGGATATAAAAATGATAAAGATAAGGGAAAGGGTTCCCTTCAGTGGCTTATCCTTAAAAGGGAAATCAGACCACTCAATCAAATCCATCTTTGAGGAGGTTGTAGGCCTCTTTCAATGAAATGGGGATTACCTTCGTATCTGCGAGCACAGGCATAAAGTTTGTATCCCCGTTCCATCTTGGGACTATGTGTATGTGGAGGTGGTCTTCAAAACCTGCACCTGCAACCCTTCCAAGGTTCATACCAATGTTAAACCCATCAGGGTGCATCTTCTCCTTCAGAATCCTTATGCACTTCTGGACAACCTCCATCATCTCAAGGAGTTCATCACTGTCAAGTTTATTTATATCCCCGGTGTGCCTGAACGGTGCAACCATCAGATGACCATTGTTGTAAGGATAAATATTCATCAAAACAAAGACTTTCCTGCCCCTGTAGAGAAGAAAGTTCTCCTCATCCTTCTGTTCAGCAGGCTTCAGACAGAAAATACAACCTTCACCCTCTGGTTTGACAACATAACCATGCCTCCATGGTGCCCATAGTCTATCCATCAGAAAAGCCCCCTTCTTTCAATCTTCTTCTCCTGTTTCACAGGTTCTGGGAAAACCCTGACAATTCCATAAACACCGTCATAACCCGGTTTTATATGAAGATTTTCCTCCCTTACATTCTTTATACCCTGAAAAACCACAGGGTCAAGGAATCTCTTCACCTCTTTTAGTGGTGCCTCCAGCAAAAGATGGAACTCATTACCAAGGGTTGAAACAATATCATTGTACTTATTCCCAACGGTTTTTGTGCCCTTACCTACATTGTAAGCCTCTGCAATGATCTCCCTTAGAGGGACTAACCTCCTGTAAGGAATTGCATTTTCAGGTAAAATACCCTCCTCTCTATCTGCAAGGTCTTCCACCCTGTGAAGAACCCCTACTGTCAAAGGCCTTCCACACACAGGGCAAATACCATTCAGTTTCTTTGTCTCGGACGGTTTCAATGATACATTGCAGTTTCTGTGCCCATCGTAGTGATACTTCCCCTCTTCAGGGAAAAACTCAACGGTGAAGAGAAACTTTTCCCTGTCCTTTGTCTCAAGTGCCTTCTTTATCTCAAAATAGTTCATCTCCTTTACAAATACATTCGCCTCCCTCCCCACATTATCGGGTGAGTGGGCATCCGAGTTTGAAACAAGCGCGTATTTATCAAGGCATGAGAGCCTCCAGTTCATTGGTGGGTCACTGGAAAGCCCTGTTTCAAGTGCAGTGATTCTATCTGCATATTCACCAAAGGCCTCAATGATTGAGTCAAAGCCAGAGTTTGAACCAAAAAGACCGAACCATGGCGTCCATATGTGTGCAGGTATCACCATTGCGTCCTCACAGGTATTAACAACAATCTTCATAAGTGTGGGAATATCCATCCCGAGCATGGGTCTTCCATCTGAATCCAGTTTACCATACTTCATAAGTTCCTTATTCAGTTCCTTCACATACTTTATCTCAGGAAGGGCAATCACAATGTGAACCTTTCTCAGCTTGCCAGCCTGAGAATAAATCAGGCTCACCTCTGTTGTGAGAATAAAATCCACTCCTCTGTAATGATAAATCCCATCACCCTTGTATTCAAGTTTCCCTTCAAGCTCGGCAAGCCAGAGGGTATGGGTAAAATCACCTGTACCCAGGAGATTAACACCCTTCAATTTTGCTGAATGGACGAGGCCATCAAGGTCGGAGTGGCCACTTGTGGCCCTTGAATATTTTGAGTGGATGTGCAGGTCAGCAATGTAATATCCCATAGATTAAGATTACATCAATAGTGGTTTATGTCAACAGAGAAGTTGTTTTTCTTCTGGACATTCTCAAAATTTTGTTGTTTTATAATTTTACTGTGACATTCTTGACACACCCTATCAAAATGGTTATTATTTAGTATGTTTCCGAAAGACCTGAAGAAGTATAAAAGAGGAACCTTTGCAACAATATACCACTCTCCGACCCATCAGGGATTGCTCTTCAAGGTCTCACACAAAAACAACCTCTCCATTCTAAAGACACAGTTTGACATTCTTAAATCCATTGACCACCCTTCCTTTCCCAGGGTTTACAAATGGATGGAGCAGGGAGAGAGGTGTGGTTATTCAATGGAATGGATAAAGGGTGAAGAACTCCACACATGGATTAAAAAACATGAATCTGATGCATCCAGTATAAAAGAAATACTGATAAATATACTGGAGGCACTATCCCATCTCCACGGGAAGGGTTTTGTTCATGGAGACATTAAACCATCCCATATATTTGTAACAGAGGAAGGAATAAAGATTATTGACCCTGGTTTTAATTCCGAGATTCTCACCCCTGTATATTCTGCACCCGAATCCTTCTTTGGACACTTCACCCCGGCATCTGATATATACAGCACAGGCATGGTGTTCTATACAATACTCGCCGGAAGAAATCCATTTGAAGGGAATCTTCTGGATATACTGAGCAAAAAACTCAACTTTACCCCGCCTCCATTGAACACGGTTAATCCAGATGTACCCAATGAAATTTCCAGTTTGATAATGGAAATGATTGAACCTGCGATTGAAAAGAGACCAAGATGTGCTGATGATATCTTTTTCCGTCTAAAGGTGAAAGGTGAAGAGAGGGTCAAGTTCTTTTATCCTGTTTTCACTGGAAGAGAAGAACAACTTGAGAAATTCACAGAACTTATTGAAAGTGGAAAGGTTTTTATATGCCAGGTCTACGGAGAAAGGGGAAGTGGAAGGAAGAGACTCATTTCAGAATTTAAAAAGATTGTTGCATCAAGGGGCATTCCATTAAAGACAATCAATGATACGAACTTCAAATCACATGTTTCAGGAAAATCAGGTTGGGTATTCTTCATTGAAAACATCGACATATCAAAAAGTTTTATAAGAAACCTCTCTATTTTAAAAGATTTCTACAACAATATATTCGTATTGAGGCTTGACACACCAGAAAAAATGGAGACCGGATTACCCATCATCAAAATCCATCTCCAGCCATTCACAAGGCATGAGATAAAGAAATTCCTTTTGAAAACATTCCCTGATATAGTTCAACTGGAAAGACTAACAGAATTTTTACTATCAAGAACCGAAGGAAACCCTGGAACAGTATGCAATCTATTGACCGAGATGCTCAACAGCGGTGTAATTCTAAGGAAGGGGAAGGCATACATCGTTGATGAGGAAAAATTGAAGGGAATAAAGGGGAAAAGAAAAAAATTCAGTAAAGAGGATGAAAAGATATTGAAAACACTATCAATCTTTGAACTTCCCGTTGAGGAGGAGATACTTGATGAAATAGGTATTCAACATCCATACGCGAGGCTGAATGAATTACTCAACAGGGGTATAATAAGCAGGGAGAGGGGGAAAATCTGGATCACCGATGAAGACTTAAAAAGGGAATTCAGAAAAAAACTGGCTCCAGAGGAACTGAAGGAAATTGACAGAATTGTTGTGGACTCGGGAAGGATAAAATCCCCAATAAATCTTTATGCCTCTTACCTGAGGCTGGGAGAGAAAATCGGTGTGAGTTTTCTTAAAAAGGCACTGCTTGAAAGGATAAATCACGGAGACCTTGACAGGGCATTAAGGCTTGTGGATGAATTATCACCATATATCAGGAGCGGTGTTGATGGTTTAATCAGGGCTAAAATCCATGCATTGAAGATTGACCACCTCGGTGTAATAAAGGAATTAAAAGGTCTTCCCGACTGGCTGAGAAACCTTGAATATGTGAAATACTGGTTTCTCATAACAAGGGCAATGCACGGTGATTATGATGGATTTGAGGAAGAAATAAAGGAATACCTGAGAGAGGATTTCAGATTCTATCACAATGCACTGGCACACCTGGGGAAGTTCTTCATCATTGCTGGTAGAATGGATGAGGCTGAAAAACTCCTGAAAAGATTCACCACAAAGGACAGTGAATATTACAGGTTAAAGTGCTTCCTTGACTTTTCAAAAATGGACTGGAAGGAACTTGAGAGGTCTTCTGAAGAAGCACTGAAAATTGCAACGGGCCTCCAGATAGGGATAAACATAATATTCAAAGGCATCGCAGCCATGAACATGGGGAAAATAGAGGAGGCAAAAAGACTTTTCAAACAGGGGATGGAGGAAACAAGGAAGAGGGGTGATGTCCACAACCTGGCAGTTGCCCTTACAAACTATGGTGCACTTCTTGCAACATACCAGTCCATAGACGCAGGGATAGATTATCTGGAAGAGGCCCTTAAGATCTTCAGGCATTACAAAAAGAAGTTCCAGGACGAACAAACTACGAGGAATCTTGTTACCCACCATTACAAACTTGGTTATGCAGAAAAGGCACTTGAATACCTGAAGGACTTTGAAAATACATATGGTGAAATTACAAGAAACCTCCTTGTCCAGAAGTTCTATGCCTACATTGCAATGAACAACCTGGTGGAGGCAGAGAGGACCCTGAAAGAGTTTTCCGGTGAGGATACATTCCCTATCCTCGGAAGGGCATACCTCCAGCTATACAGGGGGAAATTAAAAGATGCATATCCACTATTCCTTGATTACCTCAAAAAAGAAAACGAAGAATACATGGGTGTTTACTTCACAGCGGGGATAATTGGGCTTCTCACCGATAGCAGGGTTGACTTCCTCAGGGAACTATTTAGGAGGCCTGACTGGGAATTCTCGGTTTACAGGCCCGGTATTGAGGGAATCCTTGAGAGAAAACCAGAGGGTCTGATAGATCTGGGAAACACCTTTGAAAGGACAAAGGAATTCCAGGATGCAGGCCTTTCATACATGGGTGCTGGAAAGATATTGATGGATTCGGGGGATTTCAACGGCGCCATGGACATCCTGAAAAGGGCAGAGATGGTCTTTGAAGGCATAAACAACCTTCTCATGAAATCAATTGCCTCAGGTATGGTCTCCAGGTGTGCAATGAGGATTTCAACCCTATCAACCAGTTCTGATGTTTTAAGGGAGATAGAAAAACTGGTTGGACTCATTGATAAACACGGAAGGACAGACATAATGCTTGAGGAACTCATAAGATTTCTCGGTGCGGAAAGGGGGGCAATAATCCAGGTGAAGAACGGGAAACCCATTCTCATCTCTGCAATGGGGATTGACGAAGCAACCATCTCAGATGCGGGAGGACTATCAAAAACCATTGCAAAGAAGGGCTCAAGGGGAGAAATACTTGTTGTGAGTGATGCACTCGGAGACAACAAATACAGGCACCTGAAATCCATTTCAAGGAACAAAATCAGGTCAATCCTCTGTGTCCCCATATATACTGGAAACAAAATATTCGGTGTGCTTTACCTTGATTCAAGGCTTAAAAAGGGCCTTTTCACTGAAAAGGACAGGGACTTCCTCCTTGCCGTTGGAAGGATACTGGGAACACTCATTGAGAAGGGAAAACTCCTTGACAGGATAATGAGGGAAAGGGAGAGGATGGAGAGGATTATACAGATGAAGACAAACTTCCATGGAATTGTGGGTGTATCAGAGGAAATCAGAAACATAATAAGATTGATAGAAAGGGTTGCACCAACGGATGAAAACATTCTCATAACAGGTGAAACAGGAACGGGCAAGGAACTGGTTGCAGAGGTGATACACCAGTTGAGCAAGAGAAGGAACGGACCATTCGTTACTGTTGAGTGTTCAAGTATACAGAAGGACCTGCTTGAGAGCGAACTATTCGGACACAAGAAGGGTGCATTCACGGGTGCTATAAGGGAAAAAAGGGGATTGTGCGAGGCAGCAAATGGTGGAACACTGTTCCTTGATGAGATAGGGGACCTGCCTTTTGAGGTCCAGGCAAAACTACTCAGGCTTACTGAAAAGGGCACAATAAGGAGGGTTGGTGAGGAGTTCTGGAGGAATGTTGATGTAAGGATCATCTCTGCAACAAACAGGGACCTGGGGACTGCCGTTAACATGAAGATGTTCAGGCAGGATTTGTATTACAGGCTCAAGGGAATAGAGATAAACATTCCACCGCTCAGGAAAAGGCCCGAGGACATCCCCATACTCCTTGATTTCTACCTTGAAAAGGCAATAAAAAAATCAAAGAAAAAGATAAAGGGGTTCTCTTCCCAGGTTATGGGTTTGCTTATACACTACTCCTGGCCCGGGAATGTGAGGGAACTCATCAAAACCATAAACAGGGCAGTGGCACTAACCGATGGTGAATACATAGAACTGGATGCCATACCAGATGAGATAAAAGAGGAAACATTCCCTGGTGAATTCACACTTAAGGAAACAGAGGCGATATTAAAGAAAAAAACGATTACAAAGGCGCTCACCCTGAACAACTGGAACATCTCAAGGACCGCACAAACCCTGAATATATCAAGGAGACACCTCTACAGACTCCTCAAAAGATACAACATCAAAAAGCCCTGAAAAAAATGTCACACATGTCACAGTTCCTGTGACAAAAAAGTCACATATTTTTACATAGCTTTCCGAAAATGTGTGACATAAAAGTCACATTTAAGAACGAACCTGTATTTTTTATATATTGATTTTCAATATATTATACTTTCTGGAACAAATCTTGCATTTATGTAAAAAAAAGGAGGTGGTTATGTTCTGGTTGTTTAATTTGTTCTCAATACTTGTTGCACTGTTTGGGGGTTTGAAAAAGGACATCCATGCGGTTCCAGTTGATGAAAATCCTGTTGAGAATGTATGCGGAAATGAAGGTGGAGGTGGTGGTGGCAATGGAACTGGTGTGTTACCCCCAGGAGGTGCCTGATAATGAGTGCAGTTCTCAACACCAATAAAAACATAAAGGTCTCAATCCTCGGTGGCAGGACATTTGAAGGAAGGATAACTGGCTGGGACGAAAAACATAATGGATTTATCCTAGAAGTGGAGAACATAGACGGTGTTGTGGAAAAGATCTTCATAACTCTCCACTCTGTAACCACGATAACCACGGTTAAAAAGGCTCCTGTAGCCATAGATAGGGGGTAAAGGGGT
>Ga0190304_1000528_pt1 | contig 17954 bp, 14 predicted proteins | sample 48700712_MG_FD_161670 | JGI IMG/M metagenome (GOLD analysis project Ga0190304, IMG submission 161670) | Hydrothermal vent sediment bacterial communities from Southern Trench, Guaymas Basin, Mexico - 4870-07-1--2_MG | ecosystem: Environmental > Aquatic > Marine > Hydrothermal vents > Sediment ...
GACAAGAGGCCTGTAAGGTTCAGTGCCTATTACGGTGGACACGTGGCCGGGCAGGAGGAAGGCGTCGATCTCTATCTCGGGGTCCTGAAGCAGAGCCTCCATTGCCGGGGGAATGACCTTGTTCCCAGGGAGGACATAGAAGTTGCGAATCCCTTTGTTCCTGGCCTCTTTGAGAGCGGCCGCTATGAGGGGGGCCGTGGTTTCGAAGCCGACGGCGAGGAAGACGACCTTTTCGTCGGGATTTTTTTCGGCATGGAGGAGCGCGTCGTGGGGAGAATAGACCACCAGCACCTTTGCGCCCTTTGATTTTTCCCTTTCAAGAGAGGAGCTCGAACCGGGCACCTTCACCATGTCGCCGAAAGTAGCTATGGTCACCCCTTTAAGTCTGGATAGGGCGATTGCCGTGTCTATATATCTGTTGGGAGTCACGCATACGGGACAGCCGGGGCCCGATATCAGGCGGACCGTCGGGGGAAGAAGGGAGGGAAGCCCGAACCTCCTTATCGCCATGGTGTGCGTTCCGCAGACCTCCATGATTTTCACGGTCCTCTCGGGGGCGACCTTACTGATCTCCTCCTTCAGCCGCTCGATGACCGCGGGATCTCTGAATTCGACAAGGTATTTCATATTATCCGGGCTTCCTTCAGGATCTTCAGGGTTTCGAGGGCCTCTTCCTCATCCAGTTTCTGGATGGCGTAGCCAGCATGTACGATGACGTAATCCCCAACTTTCACGTCCTCCAGGAGATCGAGGCGCACGTCCCTTTTCACTCCGCCGAGCTCTGCCTTGCCGTCAGGCCAGTTAAGTTCAACCAATTTCATGGGAATTCCGAGACACATCTCATAACCTCCCTTCTCTCACGAGCACAGCGGCCGTGTAGGCCTGCCCGAGAGAGACACCGCCGTCGTTTATCGGCACTTTTTCGTTAAAATAGACCTTAAATCTGTTTTCTTTCAGCGCGTTTATCGTCCTCTCGAGGAGAAAACGGTTCTGAAAGGCCCCTCCAGAGAGGACGACCTTTTCGATCCCCCTATCGTCTCTGACGAAATCCGCCACTCTGAGGACCGCGGAAACGAACCAGTTGTGGAACCTGGCCGCGATCACGGGGACCGGCGTTCCCCGCAGGATATCGTCATAAACCTCAGCGACGAGCGCCTTGACGTCCAGGATGAGATGGCCCTCGCTCTCCGTAAATAGGGGCTCGTAGGAATCCTCCACTTCCGGATCGGCGGCCATCTCAAGCTCGATTGCCGCCTGGGCCTCGTAAGTTATCCGGTGCCTTATCGAGAGGAGCGATGAAACCCCATCGAAGAGGCGTCCGGCGCTCGAAGTCAGGGGCGAGAGCCTCTCAGTTTCAGCGAGTCGCAGCACCGCTTCGAGATTGTGATTTGTTCTCAGTTTCGCTGCCCATGGCGTTTCCAGGGCTTCCTCGCCCAGCACTTCCTTCATGAGGGCGAGGGCGATCCTCCAGGGTTCCTCTATGGCCTTCTCTCCTCCCGGCAGGGGGAAATAAGCTATGTGAGCTATTCTCTCGAAGTTTCCTGTTTTCCCGGTGAAGAACTCTCCTCCCCATATTCTGCCGTCCCTCCCGTATCCGGTGCCGTCAAAGGCCACCCCGAGCACTTCGTCATCGACTAATCCCTTCTCGGCGAGAACACTTGCCAGGTGAGCCTCGTGGTGTTGAACGGCCAGGGCGGGAAGCTCCATTTCCCCGGCGAGGCGAGTTGTGGGATAATCTGGGTGGAGGTCGTGCACCACCAGCTCGGGCTTAAACCCGAAAAGCTTTTTCAGCCTTTCCATGATCTCCAGGAGGTAAAGGTAATTGTCGTAGATGTCGTTGTCGCCGAGGTACTGCGAGAGGAAAGCCCTCTGGCCTCTCAGAAAACAGAGGGTGGATTTCATCATGGGGCCGAGGGCGAGTATCTCCTTATCTGATGTGAAGGGAAGAGAAATGGGAGCGGGCACATAGCCCCTCGCCCTCCTTATCAGTATCTCCTTACCGTCGATGACCCGCGCGACGGAATCGTCTATCCTGGTGGCAATGTCTCTGTTATGGAGGAGGAAGTAATCGGCGATTCCCGACAGTTTCTCCAGGGCGACATCATTGTCCTTGATTATGGACTCGTCCCTGAGGTTTCCGCTGGTCATAACGAGCGGCCTCTTTGTTTCCCTGAGCAGCAGATGATGGAGGGGAGTATAGGGCAACATGAAACCTATATATCGATTGCGGGGTGCTACATCCCGGGAGATGACTTTCCAGGCTTCCTCGCGGGCTTCGAGGAGCAGGATAGGGCACTTCGGTGAAGTGAGGAGCTCCCTTTCCTTATCGCTCAGAAAGCAGAGTCTCTCCACGGTTTCGAGATCGGGGGCCATCAATGCAAAGGGCTTGTCGCCCCTCTTTTTCAAAGCCCGTAGCCTTTTCACAACGTTGTCATTCGTCGCATCGCAGGCTACGTGAAACCCTCCGAGCCCTTTTAAGGCGATTATCTTTCCCTCCTGGATAAACCGTGCAGCTGCCTTTATGGGATCTCCGACCTGAATTTTCACCCCATTTCCCTCGACGAGCCAGACCTCAGGGCCGCAGACGGGGCAGGCATTAGGCTGAGCGTGAAACCTCCTGTCGGCAGGATTTTCGTATTCTGCCCTGCATTCCGGGCACATCTCAAATTTTCTCATCGTCGTGTTGGGCCTGTCGTAAGGGACATCCTCGATAATCGTATATCGCGGCCCGCAGTTCGTGCAGTTGATGAAGGGATAACGGAATCTCCTGTCTCCCGGGTCAAAAAGTTCCCTCAGGCAATCGGGGCACGTGGCGAGATCGGGCGATATCAGCGTTTCCCTTTCCCTTCCCGAGGAGCTCTCATAAATGACAAAACTCGCATCTCCTTTAGTATCTATTTCCTCCTCGACGAGCCTGTCGATGGAAGCGGCAGGCGGGCACTCGCTGTAAAGACGCCTTTTGAATGTTTCTATTTTTTCCTCGTCGCCCTCGATCTCGATTTCCACCCCCAGGGTGTCGTTGCGGACAAATCCCCTCAATCCGAGGGAGGTGGCTATCCTGTACACATAGGGCCTGAAACCGACTCCCTGAACAATTCCATAAACTCTGAGGAGTTTCCTCTTAATCATTCAGCTAAATTATACAGCAGATAGCCTTTTATGACAATATTCACATAAAATAGAGATTCTTTTTCTATTTCTTGACTGTCTTTTGACTCAGTTAATATAATTTCAAAGTGAAGCCCCTCAAAATCTTGATGGCATCCGATACATATTATCCCCATGTGGGCGGGATAGCCGAGCACGTACATCATCTTTCCCTTGAGCTGAGGAAAAGGGGGCACCAGGTCGACATCCTCACCTCGAATCACGCCAGGAACACCTTCAATTTCGAGGACCCGCCCTATGTGATAAGGGTGGGGAGGGGCATAAAGATCCCGATTAACAAGTCCATGGCGCCCATTGCCTTTTCTCCTTTCATAAATCTGAAGGTCAGGAACATAGTGCGCGGCAGAAATTACGACATAGTTCACACCCACGGGTCTCTCGCCCCAACCCTCCCGATCCTTGCCCTGAACTATTCCAGTTCGGTGAACTTCGCTACCTTTCACGCAGCCCACTCGGAATCCATCGGCTACGAGCTTTTCAAACCCTATCTGCACAAGTTGTTCAAGAAGATCGACGGTCCCATCGCAGTTTCCGAGGTGGCGAGGGACACCATGATGAGGCATTTCAGCGGGAATTACAGGATCATTCCCAACGGCGTGGACATCAACAGGTTCAATCCAGAAGTGCCTCCCTTTCCCGATCTCCGGGGAGATGGTTTCTTCAACCTTCTCTTCGTGGGGAGATTTGATCCCAGGAAGGGTCTTCGCTTTCTCCTCAAGGCCTTGCCCCGCATAGTGAGGGAGGTGAGGAACACGAGGCTGATCGTTGTGGGATCAGGTCCCCTCAAGAAATACTATCAGCAGTTTATCAAGAGCGAGATAAAGGACAGGGTCATTTTCACGGGGCCCGTGTCGCCAGAAGAACTTCCACGCTATTATGCGACCTGTGATATGCTCGTCTCGCCGGCCACGGGGGCCGAGAGCTTCGGGATCATCCTGCTTGAGGCGATGGCTTCGGCCAAACCAGTGGTTGCCTCCGACATACCCGGATACAGGCAGGTCATGGAGAACGGCCGGGAGGGCCTTTTCGTGAGGCCCGAGGACCCAGAAGCCCTGGCCAGAGCAGTTATCGAACTGCTGAGACATCCCGAGGCGATGAAAAGGATGGGCGATGCCGGAAGGGAAAAGGCGGTGTCTTTCTATTCCTGGGACAAGATAGCGAAAGAGGTGGAAAGCTATTACTTTGAGGTCCTCGAGAGAAACGGCAGGCCATGATTTACATAGTCGATGGGTACAACGTCATATTCTCGGCCGGCTTAAAGGCAGAAGAGCTATCGTCGGGCAGGGAGAAGCTCTATGAGGTCGCCGAGAAATATAAGCCCCACAGGGTTATCATAGTTTTCGACGGCAAGCTCGGCGTTCACGGCGAGGAGAGGGGGCCCGCCCGCTTCACCAAGGGCGAGACAGCCGACGATTACATCAAGAGATATGTGAGGGAAGCCAGGAAACCCGGCCAGATCGTGGTTGTCAGCGCCGACAGGCCTCTTCTGAACTACGTAAAGAGTTTTGGAGCCAAAATTATGAGCCCCAGGGAGTTCATGACGGGCCCGGACAGGAAGGGAGGCGAGAAATCCCTCGATCCCATGGAGGCCGAGAGGCTCAAAAAGGAACTCCTCGAAGAATGGGAGGAGGACTGATCTCAACCTTTGAATCGATCGTTGTCCTGAAGGGAATCTCAGCTAGTAACTTCGTAGAGCTAAAATTTTCATGACCTGATAAATGCTGAAATTTCGAACTATTTTATCTCCTCACGTCTGGTCGGCATGTTTTTTATATTCCCTATGCTCAAAGGTGTTGAGTGTTGTTTCTCCGTTTGATGTGAGCGGTTTTCTCCCAACAGCCTTTTGCCTCAATACCACCTGTCGCCCTCGAAATAGTCTTATTGTAATGCGGTCCGCTTGGTAGTCGATCTGGAAGGAGAGGGCACTGTCTGTTTCGGTTTTTCCTTCGTCTGTTTTGTTTAAATGGGTGTAAAGGCGAAAACATGCCTTTTCGCTTCGGTCCACGCAACGGACGTATTGCTCGATGTGCGTTAACTGCTGGAAGGGCCCGAGGGTTACAACACTTAGGACTCTCTTTGATCTTTCCGAGGTGACAGGGCCGGGAACGGAGGACCTTTCAGTGTGGGCTTTGCAATCCAAAGACTTTTGAGGCATTCCCCGTGGGCCTCATTGAGATTGCCCCCGTATGAGCAGTTCTCTGGTGAAGAGAATTCCTGATTCTTCTCCTGGAAACGCAGTCCTTCCGGAAATTACGGGAGTGACCGGATGTTGTTAATTAGGGGATGCGGGAAATTGAAAAGGGGCGGGGTTTTTCAAAACGAAAAACCCCGCCCCTGAGCTGATATCCTATTCTAAGCTATTTAACCAGGATGAGCTTTCTGGTCAGGGTCTTGCTGTCGGCAGTCAGTTTCACGAAGTAGATTCCGTTCGCCACGCGGCTGCCTCTCGCATCCGTGCCGTTCCACTGGAAGGTATGGGTTCCCGCAGCGAGCCTGCCGCTGGCGAGTCTGCGGACAAGCCTTCCCGATGCATCGTAGACCGCGAGGTCAACCTTCTGAGCTGCGGGCAGCGTGAAGGCCAGCTCTGTCATGCCGGAGGTCGGGTTGGGCTTGGGCTCGAAGAGATTCAGATCTCTCCCTATGGAGCCTTCTGCGACATCAGTGGGTGCTGTGCTCCAGATCCTGGCCCATTTGATATACCAGCCCTCGTGATTGACGCTGCCGTCAGATCCGAAGTCGAAGGCTATCAGGATCGTCTGTCCGGCGAAATCGGAGAGGTCGAAGTAGCTCTGGATCCAGCCGTTGGAAGATCCACTGAAGGCTGGCTCTCCGCCGATCAGGCAGTTGCTCGATGAGACTGACGGTTCGGGATATCCATCACAGGGCGATATGATGGTCCACGTGTTTCCGTCGTCGGTCGAGACTTTCACATTTCCGCCGTCCCAGTGTGATTCAATGGCATACCAGTGACAGATCTCGAGCCAATCGCCCTCTTGAACATCGATGGGACCCGACATGAGCCTGCTTCCGGAGTAGTTGCTGTAGTTTCCGCCCAGCACAGTACCCCAGTAATTAGTTATGGGAACTTCTTCGCAGGCGATCTCAGGCTGAAGTCCGTCATAGGGTCCCCACATCCAGTCGTTTACACAATCGGGATTGGGAGCCAGGGAGATGAAGCCCTGATCTGACTCGTTGAAGTCAAAGGCAACCACGAGATGATCGAAGGCAGGAGGACAGGGAGGCGGCGGTGTCGGGCAATCCCAGGTGAAGGGCTCGTAAGAGGGCATTTCGATGTTGTGGGTGAGCATGTCGAAAGTCGCATTGGTCAACCAGTAATCCTCTCCGTACCATTCATAGCCAATACCCCATCCGAGGGAAAGTTCCTCGGGAAAGTCACAGTAACCATAGGAAATGCCGTCTTTATCGAGGACGTCCACCTGCTGTGCCTGCTGGTTCACAGCGAGGAGGAATCCCGGCGGCCCCCAGGCAAGGCCCGCTCCTGAATATCCTGCGGGCGTTGTCCACTGGACCTCATTGGGCCCGTAAACGAGGTCGCCGCTCTCCGGATCTACAGCTCCGAGGACGTCGGGTGCGCCGTTGGTTATTATCCAGAGCAGATCGCACTCGTTATCGTATGCGAGACCGGAAATGCTGGTGAAGCCGTCCGGCGCGTTGAAAGTGTTAAGAATCGTCCCATCGGCAGGATCTACGGTGTAGATAATCCCCTCATTCCATCCGCCGGCGTAGAGGACATCTCTCTGGGCGTCGTAGGCGAGTCCTCTCTGGGAGACGCCCCAGGCGGGAGTTATGTAGTTTACAATCTCACAGGTGGCAGGATCCCACTCTATTATTCCGTTGGGCCCGCCCACTTCCAACAGATATAGATGCTCGTTGGTCGGATTGTATGCCATGTCGGCCAGCCAGACCACCGACGTATCGGTCACGAAGGGGCCGCAGCTGCCGAGGTATCCGCAGGTCGGAGGCGGAGGAGTAGTGACCGATGTGAGACACACGTTATCTATGCCGACAGCCCAGTTCCAGCCGCCTTCATCCCAGTACTCGAACTTGATCTCAATGGTGCTGGCGGGAAGGTGTTGGGTCAGGTCAATGTGTTCGACTGTGGAGATGCTGCTCGAATAATCCGATACCTCGATCCAGTCTCCTCCGTCAAAGCGAACGCTCACCACTATCCAGTCATCGTTAAGGTATTGATACCCAATAGAATAACTGAGTTCGAGTGTATCGACGCCTGCGATCGATATCACAGGCGTTATGAGGGCTTCTGGGTTCGATGGGGGTGCTCCAGATCCGGCGTCGTCATCGGAGTAGTAAGCATAGGCTGTGCCGTAATCAGGAGGGAAATAGGGGGAAACGTCATACGTTATACCAACTGTCCAGGTCGCGCTGTCTCCGTTGGCATCGACGACCGTCCAGCCCGAGGGTATGACGCCACTCTCGAAATCCTCGAAAAATATATCACAGTCTCTGGATGCCGTATAGCCGGACATCACCGGGTTTTTCAAAAGGGGAATCGTATTGGGAGCGTTCTCAGGGGACAACTCCGGTGCTTTAGCCCCGAGTATTCCAACCACCCCCACGAGCAACACTATCATGGTTTTACGCCACATAAATACCTCCTTGTTGGTTTGAAATCCACCAATTTGGGCCGAAGAACAATTTATGAGGGAACCTCTCACCTCCTTCCGATAATATTAACCTGTTTTTTCCTTGTTAACGAGGAAACAACTTTTTGTCAATGCTGAAGAGATACGAAGGCAGACCTGTTGTGTTACAATTGGTTGAATGTGATATCTTTCGCTTTTATTTTCGTGGTGCTGATTTTTTCTGTGTAACAATTTGTGTATTTTTTGTGATCTCTGGGTTCGGCTCAACTCAACCATTAAAGCTTTAATTGAGACCGCCTGAGAGGCCTTTTCTATTGACATATGTCTCCTCGCCGATATACTAATGCTCATGGAGATGTCAACGGAAATAGACGGGAAGTTCTGGAAAGACAGGAAGGTCCTCGTAACCGGTGCCTCCGGTTTTATAGGAAGCCACCTCGTGGAGGAGCTTGTACGGGTCGGGGCAAGGGTCAGGGCCTTTGTCAGGTACACATCAAGGGGCGACATAGGCATGCTGGAAGACGTCGAGGAGTCCCTTCTCGATGAGGTCGAGATCTTCTTCGGGGACCTCAGAGATGAGAGCGCTGTGGAGAGGTCCATGGAGGATGTCGACGTTGTTTTCCACCTGGGTGCCGTCATTTCCATACCCTATTCCTATCTCAACCCCGAAGAAGTGGTTCAGGTTAACGTAATGGGAACGTTGTCTTTGCTCCAGGCCGCGCGTAAATTCGATATTCCCTGCCTTGTTCATGTTTCCACCTCAGAGGTCTATGGCACCGCTCATTACGTTCCGATTGACGAGAACCATCCCAAAAGGGGGCAGTCCCCCTATTCCGCATCGAAAATCGGTGCCGATGAGCTGGCCAGGAGCTTCCACCTCACTTACGGGTTGCCGGTGAGAATAGTGCGGCCTTTCAACACCTTTGGGCCGCGGCAGTCTCAGAGAGCTGTTATCTCCACGATCATAGTACAGGCCCTCAGGGGGAAAGAGATACATTTAGGAAATCTCGAGACGGTGAGGGATTTCACCTTCGTAAAGGATACCGTTCGGGGGCTCGTAAAGGCTGCCGAGAGCGATAAGGCGGTAGGACAGGAGATAAATCTCGGCACGGGAAAGGGATGGAGCATAGGAGAGACTGCGAGGATCGTCCTGGGACTCCTGGGAGAGGAGAAAAAAATAGTGGTAGATAAAGAAAGGTTCAGGCCAGAAAAGAGCGAGGTCTACAGGCTCATCTCCGATAACAGCAGGGCAAAGGAGCTTTTGAGCTGGAGTCCGAGGTATTCCTTCGAAGAGGGGCTGAAAATAACGGTGGACTGGTTCAAAGAACACCTCGAGCTTTACAGGAGGGAGGTCCCGTAATGAAGGCCGTAATTCTTGCTGGAGGAAAGGGGAGGCGCCTCGAGCCCTATACGGCCGTCCTGCCCAAGCCCCTGATGCCCGTGGGAGATTATCCGATCCTCGAGCTCATACTGAGGCAGCTGAAAAAGAGCGGGATAGAGGAGGTTGTGCTTGCCGTCGGCCACCTGGCCGGACTGATCCAGACCTATTTCTCCGACGGGAGGGAGCTGGGCCTCAAGCTCACCTATCACATGGAGGACGAGCCCCTCGGAACGGTGGGGCCGCTCAGGGCAATGGAGGATATGCTGGATACTCCTTATTTCCTGGTCATGAACGGCGATGTTCTGACCGATCTGGACTTCAGGGATGTTATTGAATTTCACAGAAAGGAGAACCCGGTGCTGACGATTGCCGTCAACAAAAGGGATGTCTTCATAGATTTCGGCGTCGTCGAGCTTTCGGAGGACAGGATTACCGGTTACTCCGAAAAGCCGAGCCTCCACTACTGGGTTTCCATGGGGGTTTATGTTTTTTCGAGAGACGCCCTCAAATACATCCCGAAAGGGCAGAAGTACGACCTCCCGCAGCTCGTGTGGCGGCTTCTCGATGAAAATGAGAAGGTGATGGCATATCGATACGAGGGTTTCTGGCTCGACATTGGCAGGGAAGAGGATTTCAGGAGGGCCCAGGAGGAATTTGAGAAGAGAAGGGACAGCCTCCTTTAGATCTCTATTCTCCTTCCCTTGGGGATCTGGTTCTTGAGTTTGCCGTTCCTGTAAAGGGCGGATCCGAGGATATCAGAGCCGTATTTGACGATCACCTGTCCCTCTTCGATCCCTTCTAAATTGTGGATCGCGATATCACGCCCCGCCAGGAAATCTTTCACACTGGCCACATCGGGAAGTTGCACCACGTTTCTCACGGCATATCTGCCGAAGATTTGCATGGCGGCCGTGGTCATCTTTATGCCTTTTTTGAAGACACGGGCGAGACGAATTCCCTTTCTTTTCCATGCCTTCAGTTTGAGCTGAGCAGCTTCGGGAGTGGTGATCCAGATGTCGCCGTTATCTATTATGACGTAGCCGTCGAAGACTTCCTTTCCAATACCAAACCTTTTTTCAATGTATTCCAGCGCCTTTCTTGTTTTTTCGGTCATCATGATAGGCCGGATGCCTTGAGAAACTGGCGCATTTCGGGGTGTTCCACCTGAAAGATTTCCTCTTTGCGAATGAAGGTAACTATCACCCCGTCGGCCATGAGGGCAATTCTGTCGCTTACTTTGAGGGCTGAACGGAGGTCGTGGGTCACGACCACGGCTGTCTTTTTCAGGTACTCCTTGAGGTAGAGGATCTGGTCGTTGATCCTGTCGGCGATGACGGGATCGAGGCCGGCTGTGGGCTCATCGTATAACAGGTATTTAGGATCTCCGACGAGGGCTCTCGCAATGCCGACCCGTTTCATCATCCCCCCCGAGAGCTCCGCAGGGTACAGGTTCTCGGTACCCTCTAAGTTCACCATAGAGAGGACCTTTTTGACCTGCCTGTCTATGGTTTCCATGTCGTAGCCGGCCTCCATCAATGGTAAGGCCACGTTTTTCCAGACGGTGAAGGAATCAAAGAGGGCCGAATTCTGAAAGACGAAGCCGAAAAGCCTTCGGATCTCGAAGAGTTTTTTCCTATTCACCCTGGTGATGTCGATCCCATCGACTATGACCTGTCCGTGGTCGGGCTTCATGAGTCCCACCATGTGCTTGAGGAGGACGGACTTACCCATTCCACTCCTTCCGAGGATGGCGACTGTCTCTCCATCGTTGACCGTCAATGAAACGCCTTTTAGCACCTCTTTGTTGCCCAGCTTCTTGTGAATGTCCCTTATCTCGATCATTTCCCGAAGAGAATAACTCCAAGGACGTAATCCACGAGCAATATGAGGAGGGAAGAGCTCACGACGGCCTGGGTGGTGGCTTTGCCCACGCCCGTCGCCCCTCCTCTCGCATAATAGCCGTAGTAAGAGCCCATTAAACTCACTATAAGCCCGAAAAATACCGATTTTATCAAGCCGCCGTAAAGATCCTTCGGGACGAAATGGAGCTTTATCCCCTGAAAGAAAGTCGTGTAATCCAGGTCGACCACGACGTTGGAGACAAAGGCAGCTCCGGCGATGGCGACGGTTATGGCGAGAACAGTGAGAATGGGGACCATGATGATCCCGGAGAGTATGCGGGGCAGGACCAGATATCTGACCGGATCTATAGCCATGCACTCGAGTGCGTCGATCTGTTCCGTGACCCTCATGGTGCCGAGTTCGGCGGCTATTCCGGCTCCCATTCTGCCCGCTATTACGAGGGCGGTCAGCACGGGACCGAGCTCTATCATCACCATCTTGGCGACGCCGGCACCCAGAAGATCGAGGGGAGCATAATCCCTTATCTGATAAGCTATCTGGACGGCCGTAACCATGCCCGTGAAGACCGATGTGAAGAGAACTATGGGGACGGAGTTCACGCCGAAATTGTTCATCTGCTCGAGAAGGGGCCCCGGGATTTTCTTTATGTCTCGAAGGGACTTGAGCGATTTTACCGCCAGATCTGCAACTCCGCCAAGAAGCTCCAGTACTTCGGAGACTAAGTTGATCAGGGCGTCCAGCATCAGCCTCCTTCCAGAAAGTGGGTATCTATGTCCCCGGCGACGAAGCGCGGATCCTCCACGATCTTCTGATGAAGGGGTATTGTGGTGGCTATTCCATGAACGAGAAACTCCTCGAGGGCCCTTCTCATCCTGGATATGGCCTCGTTTCTATCCCTGCCGTGAACTATGAGCTTGGCTATGAGGGAATCGTAGTATGGCGGGATCATGTAGCCCTGGTAGATGTGAGTGTCGATACGTACCCCCGGTCCACCCGGCAGGTGCAGGAGCGTGATCTTTCCCGGGGAGGGCGCGAAGCCCTTCTCGGGATCTTCGGCGTTTATCCTGACTTCTATGGCGTGTCCCCTCTGTTCCACGTCATCCTGAGAGACCGAGAGTTCCTCCCCGGCCGCGATGAGGATCTGCTCTTTCACGAGGTCGATGCCCGTCACCATCTCGGTTACCGGGTGCTCCACCTGGATCCGGGTGTTCATCTCCATGAAGTAAAAATCGCCGTTTTTGTCCATCAGGAATTCCATGGTGCCGGCAGAGACGTAGCTTATGCTCTGGGCGCCCCTGACGGCTGCCTCGCCGAGTTTTCTTCTCATTTCCTCGTTCACCGCAGGGGATGGAGATTCCTCGAGCAGTTTCTGGTGTCTCCTCTGAATGGAACACTCCCTCTCGCCGAGGTGTATGACGTTTCCCTTTGTGTCAGCAAGTATCTGGACTTCTATGTGCCTCGGCTTCTCTATATATTTCTCGATGTAAATTCTGGGGTCGCCGAAGGAGGCGAGGGCCTCGCTCTGGGCCGTGGAGAAGCTCTTGTTCAGTTCGAGGGGGCTCTCGACGATTCTCATTCCCCGGCCGCCGCCTCCGGCGGCGGCCTTCAGGATAACCGGATATCCTATCTCATCGGCGATTTTCTCGGCGGTTTTCACGTCGGGAATCTCGCCATCATAGCCTGGCAGGGTGGGCACACCGGCCTCCTTCATAAGCTTTTTCGCTGCGATCTTGTCGCCCATCAGGCTTATCAGCCGGCTGTCGGGCCCGATGAACTTGATCCCGCTCCTCTCGCAGATGTCGGCAAAATCGGGATTCTCCGCAAGAAAGCCGTACCCGGGGTGGAGGGCATCGGCCCCGGAGATGACAGCGGCGCTCATGATACGCGGTATGTTGAGATAACTTTCGGCAGGCGATGGAGGTCCTATACAGATGGCGTAATCGGCGAGCTCAACATGAAGGGAATCCCTGTCACCCTCGGAATATATGGCGACCGATTCTATGCCCAGCTCTTTCAGCGCGTAGATTATACGAACTGCTATCTCGCCCCTGTTGGCCACAAGCACCCTTCTGAACATGACGGACCAATTTTAATGCCAGAGCATTTTACTCTCAAGCCGAGGCCTCAGATTTCGTGAGAGCTGCCTGTAACGGTTTGCTCCTTGTATCAGGTGAGGTTGGCATTATCTCTGCTGTCGATTTTTGATTTTTTGTGAAATTTCGCATAAAATAAAGGAGCGGCGGCGGTTGACGTCAACAGCCCGGATCAGCCTCACCCGGAAAGGAGTGATATGAGCTACGGGGAAAGAGCCGGTGTTTACTATCGTGAAGTCCAGCGAGCGGCAATCCTTAGTTGTCAATCCCTGCAATCTGCAATAAAATGGGCTAACTGATACATTGAAGGAGGTGGATTGATGACTTTTCTCTGGACGTTTCTGTTTTTCTCTCTGAGCCTTGAGAGCGGCATCATGAATTTCCGATCGGGCGAAAGGTCGCCCTCATCGTTAAGTATCCTCTCCGATTCCCTCTCGGGAGAGCCCTGTGCTCGGATTTCCGGATATTCGGAGAAAAAGGGCGGCACACTGGCATGGACCTACGTAGAAGATCTGCCCGACGACCTCAGTGAGGCGAGGTTCCTTTTAAAGGTGAGAGGAAGGGGACCTCTCAGGGCGAGCGTGTATTTCAAAAAAGGCAAGGATCGTCCCTACTATTTCCTCCGCAAGGAAGTTTACCTCGAAGATTCTTCTGAGACTCTGATCTTCCCGGCCGAAGAGGCGAAGCCCATCTGGTCTTCGAACTTTCCCGACGCCCTCCTTCCCGATAAGAGTGTCGATCTGTTTCTCTTCATAGACAATTTCTCTCCCGGATCCCTCGACGTTTACATCGAGAAATTTGAAGTGGAGGATGTAAGATGAGGAAGCCTGTCCGTTTTGTCCTTTTGGTTCTTTTCTCTGCCCCTCTTCTCCTGTCTGATTATCCCTTTCAGGCGAACGTTAAGATAAGCACCGATGCTTACGGAAACGTGAACCACGGGGAGTCATCCTTCATCGTGAGCGGTGACACGGTTTATGCCCTCTGCAACATCGCTGAACGCCCGGTTATTCCCATGATACCTTTCTCGAGGTCCGTTACCGAGGGAGATACCTGGGATCTCGATTACGCCTTCATAGACAGCACGGTCAACGAGATCTGGCACACCGATCCCGTTGTGGGGGTTGATGACTCCGGACACGTCCACATGCTCGTTCAGTTCAACATGTACTACATCTACCATTATCTTTCGCGGGACGGCGGCATAACGTGGGCGGAGACCACGATGATCAGCGATTCGTCGACGGGAGGCTACGTGGATAAGCCCTGGATGGTCGTCAGGGGGAACAAGGTCTATGTGTCCTGGCAGGAATTTCAGGGCTCCGCCGATGGCGTCAGGTTCGCGAGGTCCGATGACTACGGCCGCCACTTCTGGAGGACGACGGTGGATAACATGAGGACTGGCCTCACGGCCCTGAACGTGGGAAATGATGGGACGATTTACCTGGCTTACGTCTATGACGGCATGTATTTCCGCTATTCGACCGACGACGGCAATTCCTGGTCAGATTATCAATACATCGATGATGTTTATTACTCGTCGGGGGTGGGAGATAGGGCGCCAATAAACTCCCTTGCCGTTTCTCCGACGGGGGAGCTGTTCATTTCCTGGGTTGACGATAGATACGGTACCTGGGACATTCTCGGCGCCCGCAGCACCGACGGCGGTCAGACCTGGGAGGGCCCTTACGTCCTCAACGATGTCACCGCCGGCGGCCAGTGCAAGGGATGGGTCACGTACGATCCTTACGGGAAGCTACACCTCTTTTACTACAGCACTCCTGACTGGCCCACCGACACCCTTAGCCTGTGGTCGGTAAAACATCAGCTTTCCGCCGATTTCGGTGAGAGTTTTGGCCCCAGCATTGAAATAACCGATACAGTTTTTCGAGGTCATTTTTACGATGATCGGCTGGATTTTATGGGCGATTACCACATGATCCTGGCTGACAGCAACTACCTCTATGCCGTATGGGCAGACGGGAGGGATGGCGACATGGATCTCTTTTTCTCAAAAGCACCTCTTGATCTTCTGAATGTGACCGAGAGGGGCAATTTGTCCGTAACGGATCTGCGTCTGGATTTCGTTACTGGAAAAAATCCAGCTTTAAAGCTGGAACTCCCCGCTGGCATGGATCTCGTTATCGATGCCTACGACCCTTCCGGGAGGTTCTTAGAGAACGTGTTCAGCGGCTGGCTCACAAGGGGTACCCACATTGTTCCCCTGGGAATGCCGGGTCCCTCGCGCGTCGTCTTCCTCAGGGTCAGGGGCGCAAATACCGGGACTGTAAAGGGGCTTATCCTCAGGTAGGGCACTTTGAGAGCTCTCATAATAGCTGCCGGTGAGGGGAAGAGGCTCGGGCATCTTCACTCGCCCAAGCCTCTGACTCCCCTTCTTGGAAGGCCGATAATCGAAAGAGTCATCCTCACGGCTAAATCCGCAGGCGTGACCGATTTCACCGTCGTGGTCGGTTTCAAGGGGGATGCGATCAGAAATGCTCTCGGCGACGGGAAGAGGCTCGGGGTCAGGATCGATTACGTCGTGAACGAGGACTGGAGGTACGGGAACGGCACCTCCGTTTACAGCGCGAGGGATGCTTTTAGCGATGAAGCCTTTGTTCTCCTCATGGCCGACCACCTCTTTGACCCGGTCATACTCGCGGAACTTATAGAAAAAGAAGAGGGAAAAAGATGTGTACTTTGTGTGGATTTCAACCTTGAAATCCACAGTGCCTCCCTGAGGGATGATACTAAAGTTCTTGTTGAGGACGGCATGGTAAAGGAGATCGGCAAGGATCTCTCGCGTTTCAACGGCATCGACACCGGGATTTTTCTCATGACCCGTCATATTTTCGATGCACTGGAAGAAAGCATCGGAAAGGGAAAATACAGCCTGACCGACGGTAACAGGCTGCTTGCAGCCAGGGGGCTTCTTCACGCCCGGGATATAGGGGACAGGTTCTGGGTCGACATAGATGATATCGATAGCTTCAGGAGGGCTGAGTCGGCGCTACAAAATGAGTTGATCCCGGGATATTGAAAAGCTTAAATTTCCCTTGATTTCCGGGCAGGCAAAGTTTTCCCAGTATTGACATTTTCTCCTTCATTAATTAGTTTTTATAGAGACGGGAAAGGCTATGTATTTTCTTCTTTTAAATCTAATTTTCGCCTCAGTAAATTGTCTCGGCTGTCCCTATGAGGGCGACGTGTCCTTTCCGCTCGAGGGAAAGCCATCGGCGGCTCAGGTTATCGATTTAAAGGGAGAAAAAACTTTCTGGATTTCTACCGAAAAATCCCTTTACATATACGACCACAATGGAGACCTTCTCGGCAGGGCAGATTTTGGTGCGGGGGCTGTCTCAATTGTTCCCTTTAAAAACTACGTACTGCTTGCCCGGGGGAGGAACCTTTTAGTCGTTAGCCCACAACTGGAGTTGATTCACAGGAAAAAATTCGGATCACACATCGGCTATATTGAGAAAACTCCCGGCAAAATTTTCGTGCTCTCAGGTAGATATGTCTACGCCTTCGATGAAGATCTCAATCCCCTGTGGAAGCGCCTGCTTCCCGGGAAAGCTGATACGGCGGGGTTCGGTAATGCCTATCTCGCGGTGAAGGGAAGTAACTGGCTGTATTTAATCTCCGAAGATGGAGACAGCCTCTTCCCCTGGCGCTTAGAGGATGCTGTGATAAGAAAAACCCTAACCTGGAGACATCGACAGATAATCCCCATTGCCTTTGCCGTTTCGGGGGACCTGACATGCAGCGCTTTCGGATTGCAGGGCGACAGCTCACTCCTTTTGTCTTACGATAACGGGTCGAGGTCGATAACGGAGAAGAAGCTCCCCGGGTATGTTATAGCTCTTGAAATTTTCAAAGGCCACCTTTGGTGTTCCACATCCCGGATGGATAGTCTGTTTTTCATCTACAAGCTCGACCTCACCGGTGATGTGCTCGATTACAGGCAGCTGGTTAGCCCTGTGTTTATCTTAAAGAACATCGGGACTCTCCTTTTCTCTTACGGCATTGATGGCTGGTTCTGGTATTATACCGAGAACATGGGTGCGGTCTGTAAAGCTGTTGCGGATGCTGATGTCAATTGGGTCTATCTCCTGGGGCCAGACTTTTCCGATTTGATGATGATTTTGCCGCCCATCGGCGTGGAAACCTACACAGTTCACCACGCTATGTCCTGTGTGCCTTACTATGGCCAAATGGCAGACAGGTATTACGCGGAAGCGATGGGGGAGAGGGATGTGGAGAGGGCGATGATGTTATTATCGTCGGCGAGGAGTTTGTATTATTTGTATGAGCCGTGGAGGGTGAGGGAGGTGGAGGGCAGGATGAGGTATTTGGGGAGGGTGATGAAGTTCAGGAGGAGGTTGAGGGGGTTGGTGGAGGTATTGTTGTATGCGGTGGTGATATTTGTGGTGATGTTGGTGATGAGTTATGGTGTGAGGGAGGTGGTATGGAGGTTGAGGGGTGTGGATTATGAGGCGATGAGGGTGGTGGAGAGTGGTTTTTTGCATGATATGAGGAAGAAGGTGAGGTTGATGAGGGGTGTATTGAGGATGGAGAGGGATGGAGGGGTGGATGTTGGGAGGTATATTGGGGAGGACATAAGGGAGATGGAGAGGTTATTGTGGGAGAGTGAGTGGGTATTGAGGAGGTTGCCGAGGGGGAGGTTCAGGTTGGGGAGGATGAGGAGGTTGGTGAGGAGGTTGGGGAGGGTTGGGTTGGTGGAGGTTGAGGGTATATTGGGAGAGATAGAGGTGGAGTTGGGGAGGTTGAGTGAGGATTTGGGGAGGTGGAGGGGTTATTTTGTGG
>Ga0190304_1000529_pt1 | contig 17941 bp, 13 predicted proteins | sample 48700712_MG_FD_161670 | JGI IMG/M metagenome (GOLD analysis project Ga0190304, IMG submission 161670) | Hydrothermal vent sediment bacterial communities from Southern Trench, Guaymas Basin, Mexico - 4870-07-1--2_MG | ecosystem: Environmental > Aquatic > Marine > Hydrothermal vents > Sediment ...
TGTTGCATTGCGTCCCTGTTTATACCGATTTTGTCCATGCGAAACTGCATCATATACATACCGAAAAAGCAAAAAAAATGGCCGGTGTGAAGCGGGTGATTACCCATAAAGATATCCCCGGCACTGCGTGGTTTGGGCAGATATTCCAAGATTATTTTATGTTGGCAACAGACACTATTCGCTGCAATGGAGATGTTGTGGCGCTGGTTGTGGCTGCATCCCGCCAAGAAGCAATTGCCGCTGCCAAAGCTGTGGAAGTGGTTGCAGAAGAACTTCCTGCACTCACAAATCCGCTAGAAGCTCTGGATGCAGATGCGATCCTGGTGCATCAATCCAAGGGCTCAAACTTGATAAATCATCACAAAATCCGACGCGGGGCACCAACCGCCGCCTGGCAGGAATGCGATACCATTTTGGAGCGGGACTATGAAACCGCACCGGTGGAACACGCCTATCTCGAGCCGGAGGCAGCCCTGTGCATACCTCGGGATGACGGTGTGATGGAAGTGCATGGCAGTATGCAACACCCCTTTAGTACCCGGAGATTTGTCGCTGCCATTTTAGGGACAACCTTGGCCAATGTAGAAGTGATCACAAATCCCATGGGGGGCGGCTTTGGCGGTAAAGATGACACGGCGGCAATCGTTTGTGCCCGTGCTGCTCTGGCTGCACATCTATGCGGTAAACCGGTTAAAATTACCTATACCCGCGAGTGGTCGATGCGGGAAAGCTACAAGCGCCATCCCTATCATTTGCACTATAAAATAGGATTGAAAGGCACCAAAATACATGCAGTAGAATGCAGGATAATCGCAGACGGCGGCGCATACACCTCGGTTACACCATGGGTTACGTGGCGATCAACCGTTCAATGTTGTGGAGTATACACCGTACCTCATGTTCATGCCGACGTCTATGGCGTTCATACAAACAATGTTTTCACCGGCGCCTTCCGTGGTTTTGGCTCGCCTCAGGTGAATTTTGCTGTGGAGCAATGGATAGACGAATGTGCCGCAGCAGTGAAGATGGATCCTGTCCGATTTCGCGAAGCCAATATGCTGCGTCAGAACTCGGTAACCATCACAAACCAGCGGTTGGATTCCCATATCGTGAGTACTGCTCAGGTATTGGATGCCGTTGTCTCGGAGTCTGATTTTGCCAATAAAGTATCCGCTTGCAGCTATGGCAAAGGAGAAAAACTCTATGGCATCGGTCTTGCCCTCGTGTACCGTGGATGTAGTCTGGGAGCGGAAGGAATGGATTTTTGCTCTGCCATTATCAATGCCCAATTCGATGGATCAATTCTCTTAGATGTAGGCATCCATGAGAATGGTCAAGGGGCAGAATCTGCCATGATTCTCCTTCTGGAAAAGCATCTGGGCGTCACGCGTGAACGGGTTCGCTACAATCGGCCCTCCACTTCTCACATCCCGGATGGGGGCACCACGGTTGCCTCTCGAGGTACCTTGATGGGTGGCGGTGCTGTGATGAATGCTATCCGACGTCTTAAAGAGATCATTGCCACCGCTTTACATGCTGAAAATGGCTGCGCAAAAGAGGATGTCTCTTTTCATGATGATAGAATTTGGTTTGGCGCAGATTCTCTCAGTTGGGAAGAGGCGATGAAACAGATGTATCTGGCTCGAACGTATCCCTTTGCCTTTGGCAGTTTTGCAGCACCACGGGTTTCGTGGAACGAAGAAACTGGCGAGGGAGATGCCTATTTTTCCTATGTTTATAGTTGTCAGGCGGTGGATCTGGAGATTGATGCAAAAACCAAAAATGTGAAATTGCTTCATGTGTGGGCTGCACATGATATTGGTTCGGCAGTAAATCCTCAGATGTTGAAAGGTCAGATTTACGGTGGAATTATGCAAGGGGCAGGCATGGCGCTGTGGGAAGATTTGCACCAGCAAGCTGGATGCATCCAGGCAAAGAATTTCCATACCTATCGCATTCCTCGGACAACCGATGTACCCAAAATCCACATCTCGATCATCGAAAACGACGATCCTACCTCGCCCAGTGGCGCCAAAGGCATTGGGGAGCCGGCTCTGGAACTGATTGCTCCAGCTATAGCAAATGCGGTGTATCGCGCAACGGGAAAGCGGATAAACAGCTATCCTATCCAGCCAAAACTAAAAGGAATGACGCTATGAACACTATGATAGTAAACAGAGAAAAAATCACTGTGCCCCCTGCTTGGGAAAAGCGAACATTATTGGATTTTCTTCGGGAATATTTGCATCTTACGGGAAATAAAAACGGATGCGGGATAGGGGTTTGCGGTGCTTGCACTGTACTGGTTGATGAGGAGCCCCGCCGTTCATGTATAACAAAAGTCGAAACCGTGCTGGGAAAACAGGTGTTGACCATAGAAGGCATGGAACAGAACGATGGCTCGCTCCATCCGCTCCAACAGGCATTTTTGGATGCAGGAGCGGTGCAGTGTGGATTTTGTACACCCGGGATGGTGCTTACTTCTCATGCGTTGTTGTTACGCAATCCAAACCCCACAGAAGAGGAAGTGAAGCAGGCGTTGAAGGGCAATTTGTGCCGTTGTACCGGGTATGTGCAAATATTTGACGCTGTGATGAAAGGGGCGGAATTTTATAGAAAAAAAGAGGGAAAAACTGATGAATAAAATTTTGGAACGAAAAATAGAAACCTTCCAATCCATTGATTTACAAGGATATGGAAACGACTTTTTGCTCACATGGGAAAAATCTGATCAACACATTGAGGCCACGTTATTACTTACCGAGATCTTCTCTATGATGCATCAACAGGGCATCTCATTCAAAGCCTTTGATGCGGGATTGGCTGTATCCGTCTTTCGGGATAACTCTACTCGTACGCGGTTCAGTTATGCTTCTGCAGCCAATGCGCTGGGGCTGACGGTGAGTGATCTGGATGAGAAGAAATCTCAGATTGCCCACGGCGAAACGGTGCGTGAGACAGCAAACATGATCTCCTTTTTGGCCGATGCAATCGGCATCCGTGATGATATGTACCTGGGGGAAGGAAACCGCTATATGCGGGAGGTCAGTCACGCCCTGGATCTGGGCTTTTCCGAAGGCACATTGCATCAGCGTCCAGCCTTGATAAACCTGCAATGCGACATAGACCATCCTACGCAATCCATGGCAGACATGGCAAAATTGCGGGACTATTTTGGCGGTGTGGAAAATCTCAAGGGCAAGAAGATCGCCATGACCTGGGCTTACTCACCCAGTTATGGCAAGCCTCTGTCTGTGCCTCAGGGAATTATTGGGTTGATGACCCGGGCAGGCATGGATGTCACTTTGGCTCATCCCGAGGGGTATGACTTGATCCCCGATGTGATTGATTTGGCGTCACGGCAGGGAAAAGAAAATGGTGGTGGATTTCGGGTGGTAAAATCCATGGAAGAAGCCTTTGCCGATGCTGACGTAGTGTACCCAAAATCCTGGGCACCATACTATGTGATGCAGCGGCGTACGGAATTGCTGAAATCCAATGATAATGAAGGGTTGCATACCCTGGAGAAGGAGTGTTTGATCAATAATAAGCTACATCAAAACTGGGAATGCAACGATGAAAAGATGGCTCTGACAAAAGATGGAAAGGCCCTTTATATGCACTGTTTACCCGCAGACATCTCCGATGTGAGTTGTTCTCATGGGGAAGTGTCGAAAGAAGTGTTTAATCGGTATCGTCGGCATACATATCACGAGGCGGGCTACAAACCTTTTGTCATCGCCGCCATGATATTTCTGGCTCGATTACAGGATCCTCAGGCTATGCTAAAACGTATTTCCCGGCAAAACAATACTCGTGTAATGTACTGATAAAAAAATATATGGAGAAAACATGAAAAAAAATCAACAGAAGGTCTTAGAAAATACCGTAAAACGGTGCAGAGAGAAAAAAATCATTATCCCTACGTACAAACAGATGCGAAATCCTGAACTGGTTCCGGATAAGATCAAGGCAAAACTGGCGAATATTGGCCTGTGGGATGTGAATCCCCTCAACCTGTTCCGCATCACGTGGAAAAATGAACCTGTGAGCCAGGGTGGCGGCTACGGTGGCGTTAATTATATGATCTTGCCATCGGAGCTTACGGGCGTAAAAGCTAAAATTGTCGTATTGGTAGGAAAGTACTTTCCAACGGGGTCCCACAAAGTAGGGGCAACTTTTGGCCCCCTGGTGGAAAAACTGGTTTCCGGAACCTTCGATCCTACAACACAAAAAGCTCTATGGCCATCGACGGGAAATTATTGTCGGGGCGGCGCCTTCAATTCGGTGCTATTGGGATGCCATGCAATCGCTATTTTACCTGAAGAGATGTCTCAGGAACGTTTTGACTGGCTCAAGGAAATCGGTGCCGAAGTATTTGCCACTCCCGGTTGCGAAAGCAATGTGAAAGAGATCTACGACAAAGCCAAAGAATTACTTCATGAGCGAGGAAACACCATCGTGAACCTCAATCAGTTCTCGGAATTTGGTAATCCTATCTGGCACTATGCTGTTACAGGACCGGCAATGGAAGAGGTCTTTGACGCAATTAAAAAGCCCGAAAGTCGCTTTTCAGGAGTATTTCTTACTCAAGGATCAGCTGGCACGCTGGGCTCTGGTGAGTACCTCAAAGAACGCTATCCCACAATGAAGCTGGCTGCCGGAGAGGCACTTCAATGCCCCACCCTCCTTTATAACGGCTATGGAGGACACCGCATCGAAGGTATCGGCGATAAACATGTGCCATGGGTGCACAACATCAAAACGATGGATATGGTTGGTGCCATAGATGACAACTTGATGATGAGCACCATGCGCCTCTTCAATGAGCCAAAGGGGCATGAGCAATTGCGCGCTGCCGGAGTGGCTGAAGAGGTTATCGATAAGCTGCATCTGCTGGGCCTTTCATCCATCGCTAATATGCTGGGATGCATCAAAATGGCAAAATATTACGAGATGAATGAAGATGATGTGCTATTCACCGTGGCTACCGATTCTATGGAAATGTACGGCTCTCGCATTAATGAACAGCGCACGCTTCATGGGGAGTATACAGCTACCAATGCCGCTGTAGATTTTGATGGGAAGCTGCTTAGCGTTACAGATCATGGTATGTTGGAAGTAAACTACTATGACAAAAAGCGCATGCACAATCTCAAATATTTTACCTGGGTTGAACAGCAGGGCAAAGATGTGGAAGAGCTCAATGCCCAATGGTATGACCGTAATTATTGGAAAAACCATTTTTCTCAGGTAGATGAATGGGATGCTAAAATTGAAGAATTTAACGAACGCACAGGGCTTTTGAAAAACCTCTGATGCCAATCGGTGTAATAATTCTTGCTGCGGGGCTCGGGCGGCGCATGGGATGCCCCAAAGCGTTGGCCCGGGTGAAGGGTACCAGTTTCCTGGAATTGGTTCGGGGGATGCTCCCTGACCTTTGTCAGGTTGTGATTGTGACCAATAAAACCGTTGCTGCGGCCTTTGCAAACGCATATTTTGCCCAGGAAATGGTGATGAATCCCCATCCTGCCAGCGGCATGAGCAGCAGCGTTCTTATCGGGATGCAGGCATTGCCAGGATGTAGCAACTATCTGCTTTTTCCTGTAGATCATCCTCTGGTGGATGGCAAAACCATCGATTTATTGATTGATGCCACAGGAAAAGAAACGGCTGGGATGCGCATTGTGCCAACCTTTGCAGGACGGCGAGGCCATCCGATAATAGTGCCCGGAGCAGTGGAAACAATCATATCGAAATACCCTGAAAAGCCCCTCAATGAATTGTTGCATGGCATCCCGATAAAAGAAATTCTCGTGGATGATGGAGCAATTTTGAAAAATCTGAATCATCCTGAACAGCTGGAAAGTGAGACATGAAATGAATCAAGAACAATTTTGGAAAAGCGCAACAGAGTTACTGGAGCGGGAAAAGCAATTGGTAATGATGGTAGTAACTGCTTCGGAGGGATCATCTCCCGGCCGAGCTGGATTTTGGATGGCTGTTGGTCAATCTGAAATACTGGGTTCCATCGGTGGGGGCACTATGGAATATCGGTTTATCCAGCAAGCCAGGGATGGTCTTTATTCACACCGGATTTTTCAGCAGGAAGTGGTACATGAACTGGAATCAGCATCCAGCTCGGGAATGATCTGTTCCGGTAGTCAAACATTGGCTGTGATCTGGGTGGAAGATAGTTCCCTGCCGCTACTGGAGCGCATTTGCGCTGCCTATGAGAAAAATGAAATCCACAAAATTTGTCTGTCTGAAGCCGGCCTGGAGCTGGATGCATCCAGGGAAAATATGTGGTACAGTGAAGTGATTGGCTGTGCAGACACCCTCTACATCATAGGGGGCGGACATGTGTCCCTTGCCATTTCGGCAATTATGCCATCGCTGGGATTTAAGGTGATAGTGTATGATAATCGGCCGGTGGTTTCTACCATGGAGGCAAACCTTTTTGCGGACGAAAAACAGGTGATTGATTATCAGGATGTGGCGGATTACATCCCTGAAGGAAAGCATGTTTTTGTGGCTATCATGACCTTTGGACATTTTCAAGATATGCAGGTTTTGCAGGCGCTATTGCACAAAAAGGTGGCATATCTGGGGATGATGGCAAGCCGGGCGAAAAAAGCCGAAGTCTTTGCGGCACTCCGTAAGGAGGGTTGTTCTGCCCAATTGTTGGAGGCGGTGCATTGCCCCATCGGGCTCACCATAAAAAGTCACACCCCAGCGGAAATTGCCATCAGCATTGCAGCAGAGATCATCAGCGTGAAAAACGGTGGAGAGATAACACACTCATAGAAACGGTACAAACAGTGTTTTTCACTTTCCCACAAACAAAGCCCGGCTTTCATCGGGCTTTGTTTTATATCGAGCTCTTGATTAGTAATTAATGGTACGGCTGATGGTGAAATCACCAATGGTGAGCTTACTTCGGTTGCCCATTTTTCATCAGCTTCCACTTTGTGCAGGGTGTTTTCCCAATAATCCACACATTGGTGCACGGTTTTGGTTTGGGAATCTGTATGGAGCAGTTTTTTGTAGCCTTCTACTGCTTCTTTGTAGAGTTTCATGATATGTTTCGCTTTTTCCCTTTCTGGAAATTGATAAAATCAGGAAAACTCTTACCCAAAATCCACTTCGCCATAACTTCGCATCAAAAGAAGAAGAGTTGTGTGACCTATATCAAAGTTATCCAATAGAAAAAAGCTATCGGCGCCATCGAAGAAGTGTAGGATGACTTGGTGCGTTCCCGGATAATATGACTACGAAGGCTTTTCCGGTTGACATCCAAACTCACCTTCCCAGCATCGGAATCGAATGAAACAAAGGATTGATCATGGAAAAAAGACGAACGAAAATTACGAGGAATTATCTGAAACATCCGGCTGGATCGGTGCTGATAGAAACAGGCGACACCAAAGTGATCTGCACCGCTACAGTAGAGGTTGGGGTTCCCGGCTTTTTGCGGGATGCCGAGCCGCCAAGGGGCTGGCTCACCGCTGAATACAACATGATTCCCGGCGCTCCAAACGAACGGTTCCGTCGCGAACGGGGCAGGGTGGGTGGCCGCACTATGGAAATTCAGCGGCTCATCGGCCGGTCTTTGCGTGCTGTGGTAGATCAAGAGTTGTTCCCCGGCTACACTATTACGTTGGATTGCGATGTGATTCAGGCCGATGGCGGCACCCGCACCGCAGCTATCACCGGCTCCTGCATCGCTCTGTATGACGCTTTTACTTCCATGCTTAAGGCGGGAAACATCGAGCAGATGCCCCTGCACCAGTGGGTGGCTGCCATCAGTGTGGGCTTCGTCGATGGCCAACCGGTGCTGGATCTGTGCTATGAAGAAGATTCCCATGCCGATGTGGACATGAATGTGGTAATGACCGAAGATGGCCGTTTTGTGGAAATTCAGGGTACTGCCGAAGCGGAGCCCTTTGATGATACTCAACTGAAAATCCTGCTGAAGGCTGCAAAAAAAGGCATCCGTGCCTTGATAAAAGCCCAAAAGAAATCTGCGAGAATCCTATGAATAATGGTGACGGAAAAAACATCCTGCGGCATGTGTATATTCACGTGCCATTCTGCGAAAAAAAGTGTGCCTACTGCTCCTTTTATTCCGTAAAGTACCAAGACGATTTGAAGGAAAAATACATCAAAGCTCTCTATCGGGAGATTGAACTTTTTCAAGAAAAATACACCATAAAACCATACACTATCTATCTGGGTGGCGGTACACCATCGCTGCTGGATCCTACGGAAATCCAGGAAATTCTGGAGAAATTTTACCTCATGGATTTTCGGGAAATAACCATAGAAGCAAATCCACAGCACCTGACTCACCGCTATGCCAGAGACCTCAAAAAAACCTTGGTAAACCGAGTAAGCGTAGGCACGCAATCATTTCGGGAAATCGAACTGAAAACCCTGGGTCGCATCCACACGGCACGGCAAAATATCAAGGCCTACAAAAATCTGCGGAAAGCCGGATTTGATAACATCTCCCTGGATTTTATGTATGGATTGCCCGGCCAGACCATGGACGATGTTGCGATATCGCTGCAAGCCCTCATCAAGCTGGATCCCGACCACATCTCCACTTATTGCCTCTCACTGGATGAATCGGTGCCCCTGTACAGTCAGCGAAATGCCATACCTGACGATGACGATGTGGCTGCCTTTTACGACCTCATCCGGCGCAATCTTAATGCGGCATTTTTTACCCAGTACGAAATCTCCAATTTTGCCAGGGATGGAAAACATTCGCAACACAACATGTGTTACTGGAGCGATAAACGGTATCTGGGTTTTGGGCCGGCTGCATCCGGCTATGTGGATCAGATGCGTTACGCCAATCCCGACGATGTGGATGCCTGGTGTGCAAACATCGCGGAAAACAGGGTGATGCCAAATGCTCACAGCCTGAGCTATGCAGAGTGGGAAAACGAATACATTTTCCTCAATCTACGGAAAAAAGAGGGCATCTGGCTGGAGGATTTTGAAAGAACCTTCGGTGTTCCCTTTACCGACAAATACATGTCTGTGCTCAATAAATATGCCGATCAATTGATGCGTACTCCCACCCACATTTTTCTGCGTCCCGAAGCCTATTTTGTTTCAAACAGCCTCTTTACGGAATTTATCTGATCTGCATGGTGCCTTTATGTGCGGATGGCTCTGGCTGGGATGCCAATGGGTAGAGCTCAGCTGTAGGGATGACTGTGCAGGATGAAAATCTTGACATTGATTTGGGTGAAAACATCTTCCCATCGAACGGAAATCCTGAGATGAAAAAGGAGTAATAGATGAAGAAAAATGTGATTTTGGTGATGCTTATTGTTGTAGCAGTATCCCTTTTTGGGGAGATCCTTATACCGATGGACCTTTCCCAAACCAATCATCTCAAGGCCTATGGCATCGCCTTTTCTGCCCTCACCCGCAATCTGCCGGTGAAGTGGCTGCTCAATTATCGGGGCGGCTCCTATCTTATGGATGCAGACGCCGAAATTACCCGCCTGTGCAAGATTCGTGGAGTGAGTTACGAGATTATCAGCGGTGGGGCCGTGGCGGCTATCTACAGTGAAATCGAAGCATCCAACATGGATGTGGCGGTGCTGGAAAAAGAGCCAAAGATCGCGGTGTATGCGCCACCAAACAGTCAACCTTGGGACGACGCCGTAACCCTGGCACTTACCTACGCCGAGATTCCCTACGATACACTGTGGGATGAAGAAGTCTTGGCCGGTTCTCTGGACGAATATGACTGGCTCCATCTGCATCATGAAGATTTTACCGGGCAATACGGCAAATTCTACTCCAGCTTTCGCAATGCTGCGTGGTACAAAGAAGATGTGCGGGTGAATGAAGCTCTGGCATCTAAACTGGGATTTGCCAAAGTGTGGCAAATGAAGCATGCCGTGGCGGAAAAAATCCGGCTTTATGTGAAGAATGGCGGCTTTATGTTTGCCATGTGTGCTGCAACCGATACCTACGATATCGCGTTGGCTGCCGGCGATACTGACATCTGTGATGCCGTGTTTGACGGCGATGGCATCGATCCCGACTACGCATCCCGTATGGATTTTTCCCGGTGTTTTGCCTTTGAGAATTTCGACTTGGTGACAAACCCCTATCAATACGAATTTTCTTCCATAGATGCCAGTGATTATGCCAAGTTACGTGGTGCTGAGGAGGATTATTTTCAGCTGTTTGACTTTTCGGCAAAATATGATCCGGTGCCCACCATGCTCACCCAATGTCATACCAATGTCATCAATGGATTTTTGGGGCAGACCACCTCTTTTCACAAAAAATATGTGAAAAAGAGTGTGATCATTTTGGGAGAATCCCCCAATGTGGATGAAGTTAAATATCTCCATGGCAATTTTGGCAAAGGTACCTTCACCTTTTATGGTGGTCACGATCCCGAAGATTATCAGCATCGCATCGGTGATCCTGAAACGGTACTTGACTTGCATAAGTCATCTCCCGGTTACCGATTGATTTTAAACAACGTACTCTTTCCTGCAGCACAGAAGAAGAAGCTGAAAACGTAGGCGTTAGATTCCCTTTTTACGAGGATACCAAATTGTGCCATAGGAACTTCCGTGAAAATCGGCAGGATTGCCCTGCTACCAAAATAATGCTGGACAACGGGAGCTCTAATTGTGTTTTGGCACTGAAAATGAAAAAATTTATAGGTGGAGTACAATGATGCACGAAGAAACAAACATAACCCCGGAAGAAAAGGTTCAAACTTCCAATCAAGAAGAAGGAACAACTTCTGCTCCGGTAGCAGAAACAACTGTCGTTCAAACAGAAGAAACCGAGACTGAAGAAACCCCTGCACCAGCTGCAGATGAAGAAAACAACTTTGAGCAAATGCTCGAGGATAGCTTAATAAACATTAAGGAACCTCAGGTTGGTGATAAGGTTGAAGGTGAAATAATCAATATTACCGATTCATATATTTTCGTCTCCTTAGGTGGCAAACGCGATGCCTATGCAGAAAAAACAGAGTATGTGGGAAAAAATGGTGAATTGAACTTGAAAGTTGGCGATTCCTTAGCTGGCTACATCGTAAAAACCGACGAAACAGAAACCCTCATAGCCAAAAGCCTTGTGTCTGTTAACCGTCGGGTTTTACAGGATGCCATGGAAGAGAAAATCCCTGTCAGTGGTAAGGTAATTGCCATGACCAAGGGTGGCTATCTCATCAATATTTCTGGCGTTCGCGCCTTTTGTCCCATGTCTCAGATGGACAATAAAATTGTTTCCGACATCCAACAGTATATTGGAGAATCCTACGACTTTATAGTGATCGACTACAAGGAAAATGGTCGTAACATCGTGGTTTCTCGTCGGGTATTGCTGGAAGCCGAACGTGAAAAATTGAAAATTGAAACCCTGAGTAAACTGGAAGTGGGCGCTGTATGCGAAGGCCGTGTAACCCGCTTAACCAATTTCGGTGCTTTCATCGATCTTGGTGGCATCGAAGGTTTGCTGCACATCTCCGAATTTTCATGGGCTCGGATAGAATCTCCTTCCGATATGCTTCACATCGGTCAAACTATAGAAGTTAAAGTGATCAAAATCAAAGGAGAAAAAATCTCCCTCAGTCTCCGTGCTCTGCAGGAAGATCCCTTCTCTGCCGCCGTGCGAGACATCAAAGAAGGTGATCTGGTTACCTGCCGCGTGCTGCGCAACCTTCCCTTTGGCTCCTTTGTAGAAATAAAACCAGCTGTTGAAGGCCTGATTCCTATCTCGGAAATGGCCCGTAACCGCCGGGTTGGACATCCCTCTGAAATGCTGACTGAAGGCGACATGGTAGAAGCTCAGATTCTCCGCATCGATGTTGAGAAAAAGAAAATCTCCCTCTCCCTCAAAGCCCTGGAAGCTGATCCCTGGGATAATATCGGTAGCATCATTACCGAAGGTGAAGTAATCAACGGCGTGATTGAAAATGTGGTTAACTTCGGCGCATTTATTCGTGTGCAAGATGGCGTAACCGGTCTTCTTCCTCAGGCTAAAATGCGTCAGGGGAATCTGGAACTCACCCCTGATAACGTGGGTGAAGAGATCAAAGTGCGTGTAAGTCGCATAGACATCAATAGCCGACGCATTTCTCTGGAACCAAGTGATCTTCCGGCATCTGCCCGGCATGAACGGGATGACTGGCGTCATTATCGCAAAGAAAAAAGAAATAATGACGATGAAAATCCCTTCTCAGTACTGTAAATAATCGCAAAAGATATCAGCGGCGCCCTCAATTATTTTGAGGGCGCCGCTTTGCATAATTGAAATTAGTGAAAAGAAATGCCTGGCAAAAAACATTGCCGGAAATCCATTGATGCCAAAAGTTGCTCAATACAAGGAGATAAGTATGATGTATGAATATCAGCAATACGGTAGATTTTTTGCCCAGGTTGCCGGAAATATGGAAGAACTGGGAGCTCAGGAACTGCGAGAATTTGGCGTAAAAGATATTAAACCTGTCTATCGGGGTTTGTGGTTTCAAACCACTCTGGAGAAGGTGTACCGCATCAATTACCGGGCGAGATTGCTTACCCGCATCCTGGCACCCTTAAAAAACTTCAGCTGCCACAGCACCAAATACCTCTACAAAACCGCACGGGATATGCCCTGGAACGAGATTATGAACGCTGATCAGAGCTTCGCCGTTTTTGCCCACGTAAACAACAGCCACATTAAACACTCCCAATATGCTGCTCAGGTGCTCAAAGATGCTGTCGTCGATTTTTTCCGGGATCTGGATGGAACCCGTCCCTCGGTAGATCGGGAAAATCCCGACATCTGGCTAAACCTTCATGTGGAAAACAATCAGGCACGGATCAGTCTGGATACTTCTGGCGGCTCTCTGCACCGTCGTGGCTATCGGGTGAAAAGTGTGGCCGCCCCCATGCAGGAAACCTTGGCTGCCGCCATTTTGCGGGTAACGGGATGGAACGGCGCAGTACCTTTGCTGGATCCCATGTGCGGTAGTGGCACCTTTCTGGCCGAAGCAGCGTTGCATTATTGCCGCATCCCATCGGCATACAATCGCACAAATTTTGGTTTTTTCCATCTGCCGGATTTTGATAAAACAGTGTGGGATGCCATGGTTACCGATGGCAAACGTCTGGCACGGCCTTTACCAGAAAACCTTATCATGGGTTCAGATATCAGTGATTCCGCCATAGCAGCAGCCCGTGAAAATTGCGCAAAAGTACCCTTTGGCAACAAGATAGAACTGAATATACAAGATTTCCGTCGCCATCCCGGCCTGGAAAATGGCATGATCATCTGCAATCCACCCTATGGCATTCGGTTGGGAACGCCGGAAAAACTGGTGGAGCTGTATGGTGAATTGGGAGATTTCCTCAAGCAAAAATGCCACGGTTCCACGGCCTGGATTTATTGCGGAAACAGGGAACTCATCCCTGCTATCGGCCTCAAACCATCGATGAAAATGCCTCTGGTCAATGGCCAGCTGGATGGGCGGTTGCTGAAGATAGAAATTTATTAGCACTACAGGATGGATGCGGTTTTTTCCCTTGTGTTCTCCGCGGCCGTGGGATTATTGCATCCTGAACAAGATATATTTTGGAGGCACACATGCACGTTGACATGATTATTACATCCATCGGCCAGCTGCTCACTTTGGCCGGCCCTGCCAGAGCCCGAAGAGGCGATGAAATGAACCAGCTGGGCATCGTAACTGATGGCGCACTGGCTATAGAAAAAGGGAAAATTGTAGCGATAGATTCTGCGGAAGCCATCGGCAAAAAATACACTGCGACCCAAATGATTGATGCATCCGGCAAAGTTGTGATGCCCGGTTTTGTGGATCCCCATACTCACGTGGTGTTTATGCACACCAGAGAAAAGGAATTTGAAATGCGCATCCAGGGAAAAACCTATGTGGAAATTTCTCTGGCTGGGGGCGGGATTCGCAGCAGTATTCAGTCAGTACGGGACGCATCCGAAGATGACCTGTATCTGCGAGCCAAAAAGCATGTGCAGCGGATGATGGCTTGCGGAACCACTACCATGGAATCAAAAAGCGGCTACGGACTCTCTACCCGGAGCGAACTGAAAATGCTGCGGGTGAACAGGCGATTGCAGGAAGATCTGCCTGTGGACATCGTTTCCACCTTCCTCGGTGCCCACGAATTTCCCATTGAATACAAAGACAATCGGGACGAATATATCCGCATCCTCAAAGAAGAAATGATGCCCGCCGTGCTGGCGGAAAATCTGGCGGAATACTGCGACATCTTTACCGAAGCCCACGTTTATACCATCGACCAAAGTCGCGACCTGATGGCTCACGCCAAAAATCTGGGTTTTAAATTACGTTTTCATGCCGACGAGATTGAGCCCATCGGCGGGGCAGAGCTGGCCGGGGAATTGGGTGCTGTAAGTGCCGACCATCTGGGGGCTTGTTCCGATGCAGGCATTGTTGCCATGCGGGATGCAGGCACCATCGCCACTTTGCTGCCTGGTACCATTTTCAGTTTGGGAATGCCACGCTACGCCAGAGCCCGGGACATGATCAGTGCAGGATTGCCAGTGGCTTTGGCAACCGACTACAATCCCGGAAGCTGTAATTGCGACTCCATGTCTATGGTCATTACCCTTGCGTGCTTGCAAATGCGCATGACGCCAGCCGAAGCAATTTGTGCATCAACCATCAATGCTGCCTACGCCCTGGAACGTGGTGATAAAGTGGGCAGTCTGGAAGTGGGAAAACAGGCCGACATCCTGGTGCTGGATGCGCCGGGCTATCAGTTTATCCCTTACCATTTTGGCTCTGGATGCATAGAAATGGTGATAAAAAACGGGAATATTATCGTGAATTGATAATCTGCTAAACTGTTTTTTCATAGAAATTTGCAGCCAGCTGTGCTGCGTGGCCAGCTCTTCAGGGCTGGCTTTTTGTAGGCAAATTCCCGCACTGCATCGTCATGAACAATGATCATATTCAGGTGGGGTAGAGGGTTTGAAGCGGTGACCGCAGCATAACGATAGAAGCGTTGAGCACCATCTTTCCACAATTGCAGGCACGAGGATTTCAGATGCAAACGGTGGGAGTATTGCTGAAAAACGGTTAGTAAAAGCGAAATAGGTACAGCCTCAATACTTGAGCCCCTAAACCACATTAACCACTAAACTCCTAAACACTTTAACAAAAGGAAACATAGTTCTTGTCGCCCTTCCTTTACAGAATTCCTTCGTGAGAAACGTCAGGGAGACGGCTTTATCCAAACTTTTTCTTTATTTCGTGCCAGCGCGCTACTCTCCATTCTTTGACAGAACGGAGCCGCACAAGTCTGCGCAGGGATGAGAAAAAGCCACTATCTCCAAGTCTCTGTCACCTCGATCCGACAGCTGCCGGTAGGGGTTTCAGCTTTGGTGTTGTGAGTCAGCCCCAATATTCTCCGGCAACACCTGGCAGGTTGAGAAAAACCTGCCAGGAGGCCGGGCGTCACTACTTCAACAGCATAATTTTCTTCGCCGTCTCTTTCCCTTTCTGCTGGAGCTTGACGATGTATTGTCCACTGGAAACAGATTTCCCCGATTCATCTTTGCCATCCCACTGGCAATCAAAGGTGCCGGGTACGGTGGTACATTCCAGCAGAGTTTTCACTTTCTGTCCTTTGATGTTGTATATTGCCAAACTGACTTCTCCGCCCTCGGCCAGCTCCAGTTTGATTGTTGTTGATGGATTAAAAGGATTGGGATAATTCGTGATGGAGGAATGCTTGGTCGATACGGGCAATGAGGGCTCTGCAGCTGTGCTGTCTTGATATTCGTAGGCACCCATATCTATGCCGTCTCCGCTGATGCGGGGATTGCCAGCCAGATCGTATTGAGGTAACTCTATTCCTGCTGGTAAATCTAATGTGCCTGCATCTATACAGGGAGAATCAGAACGTAAATAATACGGATATTCTCCGCTTCCCAACCAAAGTGGATCTTCGTCCAGGTTGCCTTCTATCCAATTGAATAAAGCGTTTACGGGATAGTAGAAGCCAACATTATCCTCTCCGCCTTCCAGCAAAGAATGATGTACATTTACTTCAGATTCATACCAGAGATTACAAGAATGACCGACATTTCCATAAATGATGCTGTTATATATATTTACTTCCGCTTCCGTAGCACTTGTAATCACACAACCCGTTGTATCAATTACGACATTATCACCAAATGTGCAGTTTACAATATCGGCTGTAATATGATTGCTGGCATATAAGCCTGTTGTACCGGCAACACCCCCATTTAAAAAACTGCTATAGTTGGAGTTAATATCACAATTTATTAATGACGCATAATAATCACCCGGTATTGTTAAATGACCAGTAAACTGTAAACCTCCACCATAACCGGATGTAGGATCAGGACTGGGACTATTATCTTGTACTAAACAATTTTCCATATTCACCGATAATAACGGTTCGGGATTGTTACCATAAATACAGCTTATTCTTATTGCCTGACCTCCGGTATTATCCAAGACCTGAACATTTCTAAAATTATAGATTCCGTCTCGACACAACATTGCATTTGTAAAATTACCATAACAATATGTTATAATGACATTTTCTAACTCAATATCTGATTTGAGAATTTTGATTGCTCCGCTATGCTCAAGATAGCCAGTTGAATTAATCATTTTGATATTCTGTATAATCAATTTTGGAAGGAATTCATCAGAATAATAGGAATACTGGAATATTGTGAAATCGTTATCTCCATCAAGGATCGTGCTTTCAGGTGAACTACTTGCTATTGTAACACCGTATTTTATTCCCAGAGGGAATTTTTGATTATTCAACGACGGTGAGTAAGTACCAGGTGCAAGATGAATTGTATGAGGATTTTCATCATTTCTCTTAATACGTGTTTGAGCCCAGGCAATAGTTTGCAAGGGATCATCTAGTGTAATTCCACTGTTTTCATCGCTTCCATCGGGAGCAACAAACAGGTCATGATCTATTTGTTCTAGAACGTGATTTTGAACAGATAGACTTGCTTCACAATCTAACGGTGATATGAAAAACTCATCAAAATTTGCCACTGTGAAAGTATCTAAAACAACGTCATAATAACCTCCCGAGACAACATCATACATATAAATATCGCAACCAGAAGGAGAATAATTTGAATATACACTGTTCAGAAAAACTGGATCAAAGGTAATATTACTACATTCAATATCCAATCCACCTCCTTGTATAATTCCATAATTTTCCGAAAATGTATTAGACTTTAGTATAAGACTTGATGAAGCAACAGCAGATCCGCCTGCTAAAGTGGCCGTATTATTAATAATACGGCAATTACTAACAATACCGTTTCCCAAGTTTAAAATAAGAACTCCTCCACCCCAACCGGAAGATGAGCCACCAACAGCATACCCATTTTGAATTGTAAAACCTATTAACGATGTGTTCTGACAATTCTCTATCCTGACACAACGATTTTCATTATTGCCATCGATGATTGTTTGAGCAATGTATTGATCATCGCCGGTAGTAAGATACAGACTGGCAACTGTGATGTTTTTCGTATTGTAATTGATAGACTCAAAATAGATACCGGGATACACCAGAACGGTATCGGTATCAGCTGATGCATCAATCCCTTCCTGAATGGTAGCAAAGTTACCGGTTCCATCTTGTTTGATGGTTATCGTTGTGGAGAATAACCACGAATAAGCACAAATCATCAAGATGAAGGCGACGTTTCGCAACGTTGCATATTGTTGTGTGTGCCCTGGCGACGTATGGGAACGTCGCTTTCGATATGCTTTTTTTCTCATTAAATCTCCTTTTATTCCCCCATATCCGTCTTCCTGAGGTTTAACCCCCAGAGGCAATCGACGAAGGATGATATTAAATCAACCATCCAAAACCCCCTTTTATTC
>Ga0190304_1000531_pt1 | contig 17931 bp, 14 predicted proteins | sample 48700712_MG_FD_161670 | JGI IMG/M metagenome (GOLD analysis project Ga0190304, IMG submission 161670) | Hydrothermal vent sediment bacterial communities from Southern Trench, Guaymas Basin, Mexico - 4870-07-1--2_MG | ecosystem: Environmental > Aquatic > Marine > Hydrothermal vents > Sediment ...
ACCATATAACAATCAATTTTAGCCCCAATCAGACCACAGTAGAGGCCTTTGGGGAAGTAATTGTTATAAATGATCAACAGAACAACGGTATTGAGGTTAACCGTTTTGAGACGGAAACAGCCCAACAGGATGCCTATTATGACAATATTTTATACTTTAATACTTCTGTCAACCAGCCGCCTATAGCGGTTGATGATTCTGCTACTACCAATGAGGATACACCAGTAATCATTAATATAATCGAAAATGATATAGATACCGATGGTACTATTGATCCAGCAACAGTGGCGATTATTACTAATCCTGCTCATGGGAATGTAGTTATTAATGGTGATGGTACAGTGACGTACACACCTGCTTCAGGCTTCAATGGAACAGATACCTTTACATACACAGTACAAGATGACGACGGAGCAACCTCAAATGAGGCCACAGTGACAGTAACAGTAAGCACTATAACATATTTATTCTCCGATGACTTCAGCACTGACACCACTGCCAACTATACAGTTACTAATACCTGGACAGAAGGAGGCACAGGGGATTTTCTCTATGATGCTATTGGTAAAAGGGCCCAAGTACTCACTGGTGATAATATTGGGCTACAGTTTTCCCATGAATTGCCAACTTTAGCCAGTGGCAGTTTTAGCATAGATTTTTTGCCCACTAAGAAATATCCTTCGGGAGGATGGATTTCTCTACGCCTCATTCAAGACCAAAATAACTACTATGAGCTGTATAATACCGATGGCTATGGACCAGGGGGGATTAAAAAGGTTATAGATGGACAGATAATAGCTAGCGCATCCTTTCAAAATGGATATACCCAAAACAACAACTACCATATAACAATCAATTTTAGCCCCAATCAGACCACAGTAGAGGCCTTTGGGGAAGTAATTGTTATAAATGATCAACAGAACAACGGTATTGAGGTTAACCGTTTTGAGACGGAAACAGCCCAACAAGATGCCTATTATGATAATATTTTGTATCAATCTGGAAAGCCTTATGTAATAATTACTCAACCAGATGATTACTATTTGCAGTGTACCCCAGATCTCTCTGTCCAAGCAATCGCTGACAACTTACAAGTAAATTGGGGAATCAAGTTTGTCCTTGATATTGGTACAGCCTATGAGCAAAGTATTATTGATAAAACCAAACCATATGAGGTAACATTTACCGACCTTGCTAAGAGTGAACATGTAGTGGATGCTTTTGTAATAGATGATTTGGGCAATGAAGTAGCTGGAATAGATACTCATGACAAGAAGGTACAGATTGGCATCGGGGACTATTATGTGGCTATAGGAGATAGTATAACCAAAGGTTATGGAGATGATGATCCTTCCGACGATATTTCAGCAGATGGCCGAAATGAAGGAGGTGGTTATGAACCTATATTAAATAATCTGCTTACAGCCGAGAGGGGGTATCCACACAACATTGTTAATGAAGGAGTTGAGGGAGCTACTTCTGCCGATGGGCGATTTTCGATTTCAACTATCCTGGCTGAACATCCCCACGCCCTCCGTTTCCTAGTACAATATGGAACCAATGACTCAGATATCTGGTTGCCTATCCCTAGTGGGAAGGGTTTACATCCTGGAGATCCTGGATATCCTGGTACATTTAAAGATAATATGCAGCAAATTATAGATGCAATCAATGCTGCCGGGAAGGAAGTTTGCTTAGCAAAAGTGCCAATTGCATTAGCAGATTGTTCCCATTGTAAGCCATATGAAGATCCTTCTCAAGGGCAGAAGAATCTTTTAATCCAAGAATACAATGAAGTTATTGATGAGTTAGTAGGTGACCCCACGAACAATATAAGTGTTACTCCTCCAGATTTCTATAGTTATTTTGAAGTTCACTATCCTGATGAGTATGCAGATTGGCTTCATCCCAATGGGATTGGATACCATTCTATGGCAGAGCTTTGGGCTGAAGTATTGAATCAATAAGGGAGGTGCTATGAAAAAAAACTTTTTATGTTTATTTGTACTTATGGTTATTATTGGCTATAATTTTTTATATGCCCAAGAAGTACTAGTGAGCGATACATTATATAAAGAGATAACGAATGAAACATTTCTTCCTCTCTTTAAGGCGCTAAAGGATGGTGATGTAAGCACAATAAAGCAATATATTTCAGGAGATATGTATAATAAAAGCAAAATCCTATTAGAACAAAACAAAGATTATCCCCAATTTCTCAGAGATTTCTATCATGGAGCCAGGTTTTGGGTAAAGAAAATTGTAAAGATCAATGGTGATATAATTGCTGATGTAGTAATTGAATTTCCAAACGGTGATCAAGGTCTTGTTAAGTTGTGCCTTCAGAAAGAGATGGTTAACTTACAGGGAAACAATAGACGTGAGATTTGGAGGGTCGTGAAGGAAGTTAAAGACTGGTATTATTTCCGACCTGAGAATACATCCACTAAAATTAAATGAAGGCGTTGAAGGGATTTATCCTTCATCCAAAGGTGTTTGAAAGACCATTTATAAAAAGAAAAATATACAATGTCATCTGTTTTAGTTTCATGCCTTGGAGTAATATGTGGAAGCGAAACCAGAGTATGATGGCGGAAATAGCAAAATTTGACTTCATAGATAAGGTAATTTTTGTGAATCCAGATATCTCGATACGAAGAATATTTACACGTAAAAGCAAAAACTCCAATATTTCCTTAGGTATTTCCAGTAAACTTTTACCTTTTAAAAGAACTTCTAAAATATGGGAGTATACCCCTGTTTGTTTTGTACCCTTTAGAAAATATTTCACTAAACTGGAAAAAATTGAGACTCAAATAATGTTGAAAATCATAAGGCGGTTAAACTCTAACATGCCATATATACTTTTTATGAATTGCCCCAATATTTTTTTACATTATCTTCTTGACGAATTGTTGGAAAATGCGGAATTGTCAATTTTTGATTTCTCCGATGATTTTGTTGAACTTGTTCACAGTAAAAAAAGTAAAGATTTTTTCTTATGTAATATAATGAAATATGCCAAAGCAGCTGATATTGTCCTGACAGTAAATAATCATTTAAAAACTAAATATGCCTTCTTAAATAAAAACATATATGTAATCAGAAATGCTACAAACTATTATAATTTTAATCGTGTAAGCTATAAATCTATTGATTTTCTTGAAAAAATCAAAAGCAAAAAAATGCCTATACTTGGATATAGTGGCGTGATTAATATGAGTAGAATAGATTTTGACCTCCTTGATTTTCTTCTAAAAAAGAGACCTAATTGGCAGTATGTTTTTATTGGACTTGCCGATTCCCATTTTACAAGGAGATATTTACAACATAAAAATGTTCATCATCTACCCCCTGTAGATTATCAAAGTCTTCCAGATTATATACATTATTTCGATGTGGCTATTGTTCCATTTAAAATAAATGAACATACTAAAGGAAACGATTTACTTAAGTTTTATGACTACCTGGCAATGGGGAAGCCAATTGTTAGTACAGAAATCGGTGGGGCAGAGGATTTAAGAGATGTGATTAGTATTGCTCAAGGACCATCTGACTTCTTAGAAAAGATAGAAAAGGCTCTAATTAATAATGCATCTGAGGATATTTTGAAGCGTAAAAATGTCGCTTTAGAAAATTCATGGCATAAACGTGTTAAAGAGCTTGAGGAATTGATCAAAAAAAGCCTTGGGATATAGGTAATATTTATAATTATGGAAATCCCTACTGTCTCAGTCATTATTCCCCTTTATAACAAAGAAAATTATATTGAACGAGCTATACAATCGGTATTAGCACAGACATACCAGATCTTTGAGATTATTGTAGTAGATGATGGTTCTGCTGATGGAGGCCCTGAAAGGGTTCGTAATTTCAATGATCCACGTATTATCCTCATTAGACAAAAAAATGCTGGACCAGGCGTTGCCCGAAACGTGGGTTTGGACAAAGCCAGAGGCAGATATGTAGCCTTTCTGGATGCAGACGATGAATGGATGCCCACATTTTTAGAAGCAGGACTTTCATTGCTTGAAGATGATACTGCACGTGTTACGGTTGTGTCTACAGGATATTTCCATTGTCCCGCCATGAAGAGGCATACTGTATCAGAAGAATTAGGTGGTGTGTATGAGGTTAATGCGGAGACAGATATTAGGCTAATACGCAATCTCATTACTTTTATTCACACGTGCTTTACTATTATACGCACAGATGTAGCCAGAAAATGGGGAGGCTTCTTTGATGGTCATAAATGTCTACGGGGCGAAGACACACATTTGTTTTTAAAGCTGATATTTAATGAGAGAGTTGGAATTATTCCTGAACCCCACGGAAAGTATCACCATGAGGCATCAGGGCTTTATCACAATTGGGATGGTCCCCCACCAATTGCTCCATTTATGGAAGATCCAAGCGAGATTTTTGCCTCTTGTCCCCCAGAGAAACAAAGGCTGTTGCAACAAGTACTCGCAATTCGCGCTCTCAGTAACGCTACTACACTGGCTATGTGGGGACAAGGGGAAAAGGCGAGAGAGTTGCTCAAACGTTTTTGCTATGGTCTGAACCCCGCTCCAAGGGGGTTACGGAAGGTACAATTACTTGCTATGCTTGCCCCAACATTGCCAACAGTTCGCTCGTTGTGGCGCTATATCAAATCGATGGCCAAATAATGCTACTAAATATCTAGTTTAGGAGAAAACTTTGAAGAAGGTTTTGATAATTGCATATTACTTTCCATCAAGAGTTACTGTAGGTTCTCTGAGACAAAGAGGATTGGCAAAATATCTCCCTGAGTTCGGTTGGGAGCCAATAATATTAACACCAGCAGTGCCGGAAAGTTCAAATATTAATATCAATATAAAACAAATAAGAACTCAATACCATGATGTGATTGCCTCATGGAGGAAAAGATTGGGTTTGAATCCTAATAGAGCCATAACAGTTCAGCAACAATTGGGAACTACTGGCTCAAATAATTCATCTAAGATAATTGACTGGCTTATTAAAATTTCAAAGGAATTTATTGCTTACCCTGATGAACAAAAGGGGTGGTATCCCTTTGCTGTAAAAGCAGCCAAAGAATTTTTACGAAAGGAAACTGTTGACGCACTCATCAGTTCCTCTAGTCCAGTAACCTCTCACCTTATAGCCAAACATTTGAAAACGAAATTTAATATTCCCTGGATAGCAGATTTTCGAGACCTATGGACCCAGAATCACTATTATCCTTATAGTCTTATCCGAAAGATTCTTGAAAGACGCCTAGAATTAAAGACCCTTTCTGTGGCTAATGCATTGGTTACGGTGTCTAAACCTTGGGCAGAAAAACTTCACCATTTACATAATGGTAAACCAGTATGGTGTATTCCCAACGGTTTTGATCCAGAAGAATTTATCAAATCATCAGCGCAGCTAACTAGGAAATTCACTATTACCTATACTGGAACTCTTTATGATGGAAAACGGGACCCTTCATTGCTTTTTATGGCTCTTAAGGAGTTAATAGTGGGTGGAGATATCGACCCAGATGATGTTGAAATTCGATTTTACGGTCACAAGGCGCAGTGGTTAGAAAATAAAATAAGTTTTTATGACTTGCAAGATGTGGCCAAACATTATGGACTGATTTCAAGGAAAATTGCCTTGAATAAACAGAGAGAATCTCAAATATTACTTCTTCTAAATTGGAATACCTCTAGTCCAGGGGAAGCAGGAACATGTCCAGCAAAGCTCTTTGAATATCTAGCTGCCCAAAGGCCAATACTTGCCATTGGTGGTCCACCTGGCGTAGTCACAGAGATCTTGAAAGAGACAGAAGCCGGAGTTTATGTATCTAATGTAAAAGATCTTAAACGGTTGCTCTTACAATACTATCTTGAGTATAAAGAAAAGGGTAGAGTTAGCTATAAAGGGCACAATGATAAAATCATGAAATATAGCCAGAGAGAAATGGCCAAAAAATTTGCTCAACTTCTCTCAATAGTCAGTAGTTAATTAAAATCTTTTATTATAATCCAAATGGGTACAAATAATATTCCAAAAATAGCCGTTGCTGGCTGCGGATATTGGGGGAAGAATCTAGTCCGGGTCTTTTGGGAGACAGGGTCATTGCATACCATTTGCGATATTGACAGAGAAAGGCTCAAAATTTTTAAGACTAAATATCCTGACATAAAGGCAGTTTCCTCCTTCAAACAAGTCTTAGAAGACAAAAACATAAAAGGTGTAGTCATAGCCACCCCTGCTATCTATCACTATCAAATGGCTAAAGAGGCCTTATTAAGTGATAAAGATGTATTTGTGGAAAAACCCTTGGCCCTAAAGGTTAGAGAGGGACAAGAACTTGTTGACATAGCTAAAGAAAGGGGCCGGCTTCTTATGGTCGGTCACATCCTTCAATATCACCCAGCAGTGATTAAGTTAAAAGAACTTATTGATAAAGGGGATCTTGGTAAGATTCAATATGTTTACTCCAATCGCCTCAATATTGGCAAAATCCGTTCTGAAGAAAACATTTTGTGGAGTTTTGCCCCTCATGACATTTCTGTTATTCTGATGTTGTTGAACGAATTTCCTAAGTCTATTTATGCCTTTGGAGGCAATTATCTCCAACATCAGATTGCTGATGTAACCTTGACTATCATGGATTTTCCAAGCGGAGTCAAGGCCCACATCTTTGTTAGTTGGCTTCATCCCTTCAAGGAACAGAAACTAGTAATAGTGGGTGATAAAAAAATGGCTGTCTTTGACGATACGAGCGAGAAAAAGCTTTTTCTTTACCCGCACAAGATAGAATGGATAAATAGAATTCCCACTGCATGCAAGGCCAAAGCCCAGATAATACCTGTAGAAATGGAAGAACCTTTAAAGGTGGAATGTAAACACTTTCTTGAATGCATCAAAAAAAGATTGACTCCAAAGACAGATGGTCAAGAAGGCTTACGTGTTCTTGAAATCCTTCAAGCATCTCAGGAGTCCTTAGACCGAAATGGTGCAGTCATTTCGTTAGTAAAAAGTGAAAAGTTAAAAGTAAAACATCTTGCCTCTAGCATTTTGTCTCTTACATCTGAAAAATACTTTGTTCATGAATCCTCTTATGTTGATGAAGATGTAGAAATAGGCGAAGGTACAAAGATTTGGCATTTTTCCCATATCTTAAAAGGTAGTAGAATTGGTAAAAACTGTAAAATTGGACAAAATGTAGTCATCGGCCCCAACGTTACCATTGGTAATGGTTGTAAGATTCAAAATAATGTTTCTGTCTATGAAGGGGTGACCTTAGAAGATGAGGTATTCTGTGGACCATCCATGGTCTTTACCAATGTTATTAACCCAAGAAGTGCTAAACCTAGAATGAAGGAATTGAGACCAACCCTAGTGAAGAAAGGTGCCACTATTGGGGCTAACGCCACCATCATCTGTGGTCATACCATTGGCCGCTATGCCTTTATCGGTGCTGGTGCAGTAGTAACCAAAGATGTTCCAGATTATGCCCTTGTACTTGGGAATCCGGGAAAGATATGTGGTTGGATGTGTGAATGTGGGACGAAACTTACGTTTAATCAAGCATCAGGCATAGAACAAGCCCAATGCCAGAATTGTGGTCTGTGGTATATAAAACAAGGAAATGTAGTGAGACAGATAGGTGATAATTTTAAGTTAGTTAAGGTTAAGGAATTAGAGATATGAAGCTAATTAGCGTTGTCGGTGCACGCCCAAATTTTATGAAAATTGCCACATCTCTGGATGCTAATGAGAATTTGAAAAGAGAGGGAATACCTGAAAGGCCAATAACTATTACTGAGGGGACCAACATATTGGTGTGGAATGATACCCAAAAAATCCTAAAAGAGGCTTTTAGGATATTGAATGGCCAAACCAAAAATGGAACTTGCCCTCGATTATGGGATGGAAAAACAGCAGAGAGGATAATTGATATCCTAGTAAAAAATATCTTTTAAATTGGAGCCAAAAATGTTTAAATCAATGCTGAGGAGATATATACTACCAAAATATGTCAATATAAGGCAAAAGGGACTGTTGGAACAAATTGATAATCTTTGTAGAACTCAATATTATTCTGAGAGTGAATTAAAAGCCTTACAGGAAGAGAAACTTCGTAGGTTAATATCTCATGCCTATCAGAATACTCCTTTTTATAGGCACTTATTTAATAAAATAAAGATCAAACCTCATGATATAAGAACTATTGAGGACCTACATAAACTTCCAATACTATCTAAATCTATTGTTAGAGAAAATATGAATAATTTAATTATTAGAAATAATGAGAAAATTTCCTTTAGGAAAACGAGTGGATCAACAGGTATACCACTGCGTATCTGTACTAACAGGGATGCGAGATTAATAGAACAGGCACTTTTTTACAGGTTTCTCTTTAATTTGGGTTATCAGTGGGGAGATTCTACCTTGACCATTTGGGGAGGAATGGCCTTTGCCTCTGGCTTATCAAAATTAAGAAAAAAAATATCTAGAATGTTATTTAACGGTAAATTTGTTGATGCCTATAGGCTAAGTGATGATGTTATTGAAAGTACTTTAATGTACATAAAAAATAACCCACCAAAAATTTTGGAAGGTTATGCTTCAGCAGTATATTTATTAGCACTAGAAGCTATGAGAAGAAATATCCAAGTAAAAATTCCAATAGTCCTTACGTCAGCTGAGATACTATTTTCTTTCCAGAGAAAAATAATAGAAGAGGCATTCAAGGCGCAGGTATTTAATTTTTATGGTTGCGGAGAGGTTAATTCTATTGCATTTGAATGTGTAGCGCATAATGGTCTACATGTTGCCTCAGAGCATGTCATTTTAGAAATACTTGATGATGGCGGTAGACCAACTAATGATACTGGGAGGGTTGTTATTACAAACTTAGACAATTATGCCATGCCCCTTATACGGTATGAAAACGGTGATCTAGCTAAATGGAAAAATGGCAAGTGCACATGTGGCTGTGCTACACCTAGACTGGAAAAATTAGAAGGAAGGGTATATGATTTCATAGAGGGCCCTAATGGAGTAAAGGTACATGCTGCTTTTTTTGCACGTTGTATAATTGGTGAACTAGATTTTGCCAGGAAATACTTTATAAAGGAATTCAGAATAATTCAAAAAGAAATAGACAATTTATGTTGGGAATTTGTTACTTCAAATAACAATGAAATTGCAATAGATGACATAAATAAGTTGAAGACAAAGACAAAGGAATATTTAGGAGATATGAAAATTGAAATTAAATATGTTAAAGGTATTCCCACAACAAAGATGGGCAAGAGGATGTTTGTTTTTTCAATCTTAAATAAAGAGAGAGGGAAGCTCCATTCATAGCCAGTTGAGGAATCCTATGAGGTCATACACATACTATCCAGCACGAATTGAAAAACTTATTATCATATTAATTTTAATCTTGCTTCCTGGTATAACTCTACGATTTCTCTCATATCCAACAATAGGTGTCATACTATATATTGGCAGTATTTGGGCAACAATCGTCCTTTTCTACCCAATTCTAGGGCTTTTGACAATGGTCTTTCTCATCCCGCTTGAGATTCTAACTGTACTTTCATCATCCGCTACTTTGATTAAAATTCTTGGATTATGGACCTTTTTGGCTTGGTTGCTCCATTACAAAATTATGCTTCGAGAGCCATTAAGGATCAGCAATGTTTTTTGGCTTGCCTTGATATTCTGTATCTGGGCATGGGCATCTATACTGTGGAGTACCAATCAGGAGGCCTCTCTGAGCCGTTTTATCAATTTAGCCTTGCTGATTGGGCTTTACTTTTTAATAACCAACTTGATAGACTCAAACAAGCGATTTGAGCTAGTATTGGGAGCTTACATCTTGGGCTGCTTTATCTGCGGGCTATTGGCTACAAAAACATTTTTAACAACAGGCCTTTTTAGCAGTCATAGTAGGATGTCTCTTACAGGCCAAAATCCAAATACTATGGGTGTGATTATGGCCTTGGGAACCATGTTTTCATGGTATCTTTTTTCAAAGACCAAAGGTAGTCTTTATCGGTTGATTGTATTAGTCCTTTCAATGTTTTTCATTTATGTCCTGATTATGTCGCAAAGCAGAGGGGCATGGGTGGCCTTTATAATTGCCTCTGGTTTCTATTCCTGGCCTATGATTAAGAAGATTAACTTTAGAAATATTTTAATCCTTATCCTACTAATTGCTTGTGTAATTATAGTGATTGTTTTGCTATCACATTTATTTCCCCAGATGACCCCCTTTTTGCAAAAGAGATTTTTAAGCATATTCCAATCTGAATCACTTTCAACAAGGTCTAATATATGGCGGGTAGGTATTGAGATGTGGAAAGACAACCCTATCTTCGGAGTAGGATTGAACAATTTTCATTGGGTATTCAACAAATACCTTGATATTCCCTTTGGCCTTACTCGTTATCCAGGCGCTTATAGAGATCCCCATAATGTTTATTTATGTATTATATGTGAACTTGGCTTGGTAGGATTTACAATTTTTGTTGTCATGCTCTACTCTTTCTTTACAACACTTAGAAAGAATGAGCAATTGCTAAAAACTTTTATGACTTCAATATTTGTATTAATACTCGTAGTGGGTTTAAAAGGTACAATTGTCTGGAGCAAATATTATTGGTTAGTACTGGGACTTATCGGTGCAAGCTTAAATTTTGGTAAGCAGTTAGATCAATTTCCAATAGAAGATATTCCAGTATAATTATTAAAATTTCGTGCCAGCAAGCACTGATAAGCAAGCTAATTAAGTTTTTAGGAAATCTTTAAAATATATTTTTATGAACCCTGTTAAAGTTTTAGTTTTGTCCCACATGTATCCTAGAAAGGGATATCCTGCTTCAGGTATATTTATTCACCAGCAACTAAAAGCACTTAAAATGGTTGGTATAGAACCCATTGTTTGTAATCCACTGCCTTTGATACCAAAGTTCTTTAAATTTGCAAAAAAATTTACAAGTTATGACGATTTATCTTATTCTGTTATAGATGGTATTGAAGTTTTCCGGCCAAGGTATCTTCACCTTCCAGGTGCATGGTTTTCTTCGTATGCAGGGTATTCTTGTTTTTTCTATACAAAAAAATTTATAGCAAGTCTAAAAAAGAAATATAATTTTAACTTGATTCATGCTCATGTTGTCTCACCTGGTGGGTTGTGTGGAATAAAGTTGGGGAAATATCTAGGTATTCCAGTAATTGTAAATATAATAGGTTCTGATATTAACATTTTCCCATTCAAAAATCATAAAACTTATAAAATGACACAAAATGTTCTAAACAGTGCCAATGCAGTCATTTCGGTAAGTAGGGACTTAAAGAAAAAAGCCAAAAAGATTGCTGGTAAGGAAATAAATATTAAGGTTATCCATAATGGGGTAGACACCCAGCTATTCAAACCGCAAAACAAACAGTCACAATATTCATTAAACAATGGAAATAAAGTCATTCTATTTGTTGGAAGGATAGAGAAAAACAAAGGAGTTTTTGATCTAATTAAGGCTATTAGTCTGCTTAGAAATAAGAAAAAAATTATACTATTTCTCATTGGAGAATTAAGAGAAAAAGATAACTTACAAAAATATATTAAAATGTACTCTTTAGAGGGTAAGGTAATATATCTAGGCACAGTACCACATAAAAAGGTAGCAGAATTTATGAATAATTCAGACTTATTTGTCTTACCAAGTTACAATGAAGGTGTTCCTAATGTGATCTTAGAAGCAATGTCCTGTGGTAAGCCTGTTATTTCTACAAATGTAGGTGGGATACCAGAGGTAATATCACATGGTATAAATGGACTGCTGATAGAACCAAGAAATATAGAGCAATTGGCAGATTCTATTTTGAAAGTTTTATGCGATAAATCCTTGGCAAGAAAAATGGGAGAAAGGGCTAGATTGACTGTTTGTAATAAATTTAGTTGGGAACAAAATGCCAAAAAAAATCTGGAATTATACAATAATCTGTTGGCTTAAGGTGTTAAATTGTTTTTAAGTTTGCCTCATATCAATATTGTTTCTTCTGGGCACTCAGCATTAGATCATCGTCTCTTTGATAAAGAAGCACAAACTTTGAAGTCCCTCTCTAGTAAGATACGAATTATAGCTAATTACTCAGATTCATGCACAATCGATGGAGTAGAAATTCATTCCTTACATAATAATAAAAGCCGATTATATAGATTCTTAATTACCCCATGGAAGTGTTTAAACATATGTCTAAAATATCAAACTCCGATTATTCATATCCATGACTTAGAGCTTTTAATGATATGTCCAATTCTAAAACTCTTAGGACAAAAAATTATTATATACGATGTACATGAAGACTTTGGAAAATTGATGCTTCGAAGAGACTGGATCCCAACATTCCTGAGAAGGGCGATTGCCACTATTCTTGAAATAGCAGAGAGAATGCTTGCTCTTTCAGTCGATGGAATTATCGGCGTTACGGATCCATTAACGGCAAAGTTTTGGAACCACCGAAAAATTAGTATCTATAATCTTCCATCTTCCTTCCTCTTAAGAATGGCTTCTTCATCATTGCCAACCCCTGAAAAACGGATATACGATCTTGTCCACCTAGGAACCCTTTCTCACGAACGCTTGGTTTTCCTTGGTCAAATTATTAGAATATTGCTGCGGCTTCGCCCTGAGATTAAAATCCTAGTTGTTGGCTTAAGGTCAGAGCAAGTTCATTGGGCACGCAAAAGTTTCCCAAACTGTGCGGATATTATTGGTAAGGTTCCCTACCACAAAGTTCCAGCCTATCTCATCAAATGCCGCATAGGTATTAATATTCACCCCATATTGTATCCCCATTTAAAGGTAGCTGTTCCAGCAAAGATATTTGAGTATATGGCCTGTGGGTGTAATGTAGTTACTAGCTATCTACCAGAACTGGATCGATTATTGGATGAGGAGACAAAAAAGAATATTTCAATCATAAAAAATGGGGATCCCTCTGTTTATGCACATAGAATTAATCAAATGTTGTCTCAAAGAGAAAGACTTGTGGCAAATCAGGCACTCCTTACAAGGAAAGTTGTTGAAAAATACAATTGGAATACTGAGGCCAAGAAACTGATACTTTTTTATCAACAATTGCTTAAAGAAAATCTAGGATGAAGAGATTGATTATTAATGCTGATGGATATGGATTTACTTACGGTATTAACCGTGGCATAGAAGAGGCAGTGACTAATGGAGTGGTTACAAGCATTAGTGTTAATGCGAATTTTGAGTCAGTATTTGAGCTTGAGGGGTTTTTAAAGAGAAATCCAAAGATTAGTGTTGGCGTACATTTAAACCCAATAGTAGGTCGTCCTATTGCTAAACCTAATGAAGTGCCTACTCTTGTCGATGACAAGGGAGAATTTCACTACAAAAATTTTTCCAAAAGACTTCTCAAAGGAAAGATAAACCTTAAAGAATTGGAATACGAATTATCATTACAAATTGAAAGGGTTCAAAAACTCTGCCCTCACATAACACATATTGATAGTCATCAGAACAGGCATCTCTATCCTAGGTATTTTTCTCTATTCCTTCGTTTGGCCCAAAAATATGGAATTAAAAAGATGAGGACACACAAGTATTTTATATGCGCTGAAAGAGAACATAGAAAGCGGGATGCTTGCCTGTACTATTTAAAAAATCCTATACGGATACTAACCCATGCTGTTGCAAGGATAGAAATGGGTTGGGCACGAGCCAAAGGTATGATAATGGCTGACCGACTTTTGGCCGTAGGTTATGTCGGTCATGCCAACAAATCTATGATACAATCATGGTTACAAATCATCAGAAATATACCAGATGGTGTGAGCGAAATTTACTGTCATCCTGGCTATATAGATGATGTCTTACTCAAATATGCAACCTACGTAAAGGAAAGAGAGCAAGAACTAAAAATTCTTTGTAGTAAAGAACTCAAGGATTCTATCAGAGAAAATGATATACACCTTATCTCTTTCTATGACCTTTAGTCTTTTTGATATTGAACCATATGCTCGCAACACTTGAGAAAATCATCAGGAAAAAATTAAACGAAGTTCAGGGGTATTATGGCCATCTGCCAGTCTTTGCACAAAATCTAGCTGTCACAGCGCGGGGATATATATTATCAAAAATGCGGTATAATACCATTTTCTGGAAAACACTAGATAGATTACGCAAACATGATAACTTTACCTATGAGCAGATGATCTATTATCAAAATCAAAGGTTGAGGGAAACAATCGCTTTTGCATATCAGAAAACGCCTTACTACCATCGGGTAATGGCTGAGGCTGGTTTAAGTCCAGAAGATATTCAATGCATAGACGATTTGAAAAAGATGCCTATTTTAACTAGAGATGACATACGGAGGTACTTCAGAGATTTATTGGTCAAAGATAGGGCAGAAAACCAGAGAATAATTGTTTATACCAGTGGGACAAGTGGGTCAGGGATTCCCATAGCCTATGATGCGGAGACCCTTGCCAAACAATGGGCATTTTTAGCAAGACAAGGTTTGTGGGCTGGTGTAGACCCACGGGATTGGCGAGTAACAATGTTTGGCAGCAAGATTGTTCCAGAAACACAAAATAAACCACCTTTTTGGAGATATAATTTATTTGAAAAGGAGATATTGTTAAGTATTTTTCATTTATCTGAATATAACAAGAAAGCCTATCTTCATTTCCTTCACAAACATGAGGGGAAAATCCTTGACGGGTTTGCATCTGTCCTGGGCATCATTGCCGATATGATCCTTCAAGAAAATGATTGTATACCAATGAAAATTGTTCGTTCAACGGGTGAGCCCTTAAGTCAGTCTTACCGAAGAAAAATTGAAAGGGCTTTTAATTGTCAAGTCTACGATAATTATGGCATGACCGAATGGGTGGGGTTAATACAGGAATGTGAAAGGGGTGGAATGCATCTAATAAGTGATTTTGGCGTCCTTGAGATTCTTGATGAGAATAATAATCCTGTGCCACCCGGTGTGGAGGGATATTTTGTTTGGACAGGCTTAATAAGAAAAGAAATGCCGCTTATTCGTTACAAAATTGGTGATAAGGGTATGTGGAAAAAAAATCAATTTTGTCCCTGTGGTAGACCTTATCCTCTAGTTGATCCCACGATTACTAGAGATAGTGATATCTTAAAGACCCCGGATGGGAAATTATTTTCACCAAGGGTTATTAATCAATTCTTGAAAGACAAGGTATCTTTCAAAACATGTCAATTTATACAGGAAGATTCTCGCAGGGTTATAGTCAGAATTGTGCCTGGAAAAGGAACTTATGAATTAGATGCCAGAAGATTGGTTAAAGATTTGATAAGTGTGATTGGAACATCTATGCTTTTCTCGATAGAATATGCCAAGGAACCCATTAAAAGAGACAGTGGGAAAATCCCACTTATTATCAATAAAAGTAACTAGATAAATGAGCATTGAAGTTACAATAATAGTTCCAATGCGCAATGAGGAAAAGTATCTTGAGTATTTAATTAATTCTATTGTTAATCAGACTTATCCCAAGGAGAAACTTGAGGTTCTGTTAGTTGATGGAATGTCAGAAGATAGGACAAAAGAAATTGCTGAGAGATACATTAAGAAATATCCCTTTTTACAGCTATTGGAAAATCCAAAGAGGATTGTTTCAACAGCCCTCAATATTGGTATTAGGAAAGCTAAAGGAGAGTTTATCATTGTGATGAGTGCCCATAGTTTTTATGGCCATAATTATGTGGCCAGGTGTATCCAGACGTTAAGAAAAACAGGGGCTGATGTTGTAGGTGGCCCTATCATTACCCTTCCGGCAGGTTCGTCTCGAATTGCCAGGTCAATTGCCATTGCCACATCGAACCCATTTGGTGTGGGTAACTCGAAATTTAGGACTTCCAAAGAATCTGGATATGTTGATACAGTGGCCTTTGGGGCATATAGAAAGAGGATTTTTGATAAGGTAGGTTTATTTGACGAACGACTAATAAGAAACCAAGATATAGAGTTAAACTCTAGAATAAGAAGGTCTGGAGGAAAAATCTACCTAAATGCAAATATTAAGTCATACTATTACAACCGATCCACACTAAAGGGATTGTGGATTCAAAATTTCCGAAATGGTGAATGGAATATCAATACTATTCAGGTAAATAGAAGGGCCTTATCATTGAGGCATTTTGTGCCCCTTGCTTTTGTATCTGTTCTCCTTGGTGGTTTGATCCTCTCTCCATTTTTTATCATAGCTAGGTATTTTTTGCTTTTTGTAGTAATAAGCTATTTGTTTGCTTCATTTTTCTTTTCATTGTGTGCTGTTAACAAACAAAACTTTAATTGTCTACCCTTTCTACCAATCACGTATTTTGTATTGCATATTAGCTATGGCCTTGGCTCTATTTGGGGCCTTTTAAACCTAAAAAAAAATGAGGCAACGGCTTCTAAACCAGCCTAAGTTTCAACCCCTATGAGTTATAAGCAAAAGATAAACCAGGTAAGGCTTCAATATGAGCAAATGTTAAAAGAGTATTTTGGTACTCCCTATGCCTTTACTTTCTGGAAAGGCCGCGTGGCCCTTTTTGCCATCTTAGAAGCCATTAATATCGGTTCTGGGGATGAAGTGATACTGCCAGGATTTACCTGTGTAGTAGTGCCTAATGTTATTAAATACTTGGGTGCTAGACCTGTCTATGTAGATATCGACCCAAAGACATATAATATTGATGTCTCAAAGATAGAAGAGAAAATAACACAAAAAACAAAGGCAATAATTGCCCAGAATACCTTTGGCCTACCCCCTGATTTAGATAAAATACTTGACATAGCAAATAGATATGGTCTATATGTTATTGAAGATTGCGCACATGGTCTGGGGGGTAGATATAAGGGGAGAATTAATGGCACAATAGCTGATGCTGCATTTTTTAGTACCCAATGGTCAAAGCCCTTTTCCACAGGCCTAGGAGGAATTGCTATAACAAACAATGTAGAGATAGGCCAGAAGATAGAAAAAAACTTAAAAAAATACGTTGAACCATCCTTAAGAGAAAAAATAATTCTAAAGATCTTGCTTTTATCTTATGATTATTTAATGAGACCTTTTATCTATTGGACAGCTCTTAGGTCATATAGATTTTTGAGCAATAATGGACTAGTTATAGGTTCGTCTTCTGCCGATGAACTTGAAAGACCTATCAAACCGGAAGGATTTGAAAAAAGGTTGTCCAATATTCAGGCTTATGCTGCAATTGAGGCATTAAAGAAGATAAATAAAAATATTGGCCATAGAAAAGAAGTTGCGAGGCAGTATAGTGCCTTATTGGCCGAGCTAGGCATTTCTAATCCATTTATACCACAAGATATTGAACATTCCTTTTTGAGATATCCATTGCTGGTGAATGATAAAAGGGCCGTTCTAAAATTGGCCCAAGATAAAAGGATAGAAATAGGTGATTGGTTTGTCTCTCCTCTTCATCCCATTAAGGAAGGATTGTCCAAATGGGATTATAGACAGGGTATGTGCCCCATTGCTGAATATGTTTCCAAACACCTAATTAATCTGCCTACACATCAGGGTATATTTGGAGAGAGATTAGAAAGAATTAAGGCATTTGTTATTAAGTTAGCTAAAATGGGCATGCTCATAGATGGCATATTATCTTAAGGAGGTCAAAATGCAAATATCACAAAGTTGTGCAAATCAACTGTTCAGTCTGACTATGAAAAAAAAGATAATTTTACTTAACTTGCTATTAATCCTTCTCATTGGGCCTGTTCTTGCCCAAGGTAAAACCTATTATGCATCTCCAACTGGTGGTGGAGATGGCCTTTTTCCTTCAAGTCCCTTTTTAATCAGCGACTTTTGGAATGTGGCTAAACCTGGTGATATCCTTATTTTATTGGATGGCATAT
>Ga0190304_1000532_pt1 | contig 17903 bp, 18 predicted proteins | sample 48700712_MG_FD_161670 | JGI IMG/M metagenome (GOLD analysis project Ga0190304, IMG submission 161670) | Hydrothermal vent sediment bacterial communities from Southern Trench, Guaymas Basin, Mexico - 4870-07-1--2_MG | ecosystem: Environmental > Aquatic > Marine > Hydrothermal vents > Sediment ...
TTATGAACATATTTTTATATTTTAGAGCAAGAATAATGAACATATGAATAATTTTTTAGATCAAAATAAAACAATTATTGATAATGGTTTTAAAAATGATAAAAATAATGAACAAATGATAGAATTGAAGCCTTTGGATAAGAAAATTCTTTCTCTTTTGCTCTCAAATTCTCGTTTATCTTATCGTGAAATAGCAAGGAAGACAAAAACATCAATTGCCACAGTTATACAGCATGTAAGGAAGTTAGAGTCTCAGGGAGTTATTAAAAGTTATACGGCGATGCTAGATCATGAGAAACTGGGCTATGAGATTTCTGTTATAATTGAAATAGTGGTATCGAAGGGGAAATTAACCTATGTTGAACAAAAAATAGCTAAGTATAGAAATGTTCTTGCTGTTTATGATGTTACAGGTACTACAGATGCTATGATAATAGCCAAGTTTAAGAACAGGAAGGAATTAAGCAGGTTCGTTAAATCACTTTTATCCATGGAATATATAGAGAGGACTAATACTCATCTAATACTAAATACAATAAAAGAAGATTTTAGACTATTATAATCAACAGAGTGATAAGAATATTAATCCTAAATAGATAAAATATATTTATGAAGATTGTAGCCTTAGGAGATTCGGTAACGTTTTCTTATGGGCCTAAAAGATCGCCTTGGATTCTTCATTCCTGGCCTAAAATCTTGGAGAGGGTCTTATCTTCAAATCTTGGAGAGAGGGTCATAGTTATAAATTCAGGAGTGGGAGGAGATACGACAAGAGGTGCCTTAAACAGATTGGATAGAGATGTTTTTCAGCATGAGCCTGATTATCTGTTAGTAATGTTTGGATTGAATGATGCTTTAAATGTGTATAGGAGTATTACAGCTGAAGAATATGAAAATAATTTAAGGATCATAGTCGAGCTTGCAAATAATAGAAATATTAAAGTCGTGTTATTAACTCCGAATCCGGTAACTGAACGTTTCATAAGATATAGGGAAGGTAAAAGCTTGGAGAGACTTAAGATATTTGTAGAGAGGGTACGTAAAATAGCAAGAGAATTAAACGTTCCTTTGATAGATGTTTTTCAGCTTTTCTTAGATAATGAAAACTATATAGAGACGTTATATGATGGTGTGCATCCGGATTATATAGGACAATGTATGTTGGGGTCATATTTAGCGTATAGCTTGCTAAGTTTTAGTGGTAAAAGCATGGTTAGAATGAATCTTGAGAAGCTTATTACTGTTTGGGCTGATGGCAACTATAATGCTTTTACCGATATGATTTATTGGAGGGGAGAGTATTACATTACTTTTCGTCAAGGTTCTGCTCATTTTATACCCGATGTGGCTGATGGAAAAATAATGGTTATCAAATCTAAAGATCTAGAGAAATGGGAGAGAATTGCACTTTTAGAGGTTGAAGGATGGGATGCCAGAGATCCAAAGTTCCTAGTTCTTAATGATAGACTTTTCATCTATACTCAGTCATGGAGTCCTATAAAAAGAATTCATGAGACATTCGTATTCTATACTGATGATGGAAATAAATGGTATGGGCCGTATGATTGTGGTGAACAGGTCTTTTGGAGACCTAGAGTATATGAAGGAAAAGCTTATGTTATAGCTTATCATCCTGTGGAAAGTGGTAAATGGAGGAGGGATGAAGAGGGTGAAAGACAGATAGATCTCCTTGTTTCTAGTGATGGATTACATTGGGAGAAAGTTACTACTATATATACTGGAGATTATGTTAATGAGACAGATATGTTATTCATAGGAAATGAAGCTATTGCTTTGGCAAGAATAGAGAAAGATCCGAGGAAACCTCTATTATTAAAGTCACGTCATCCCTTTAGGGAATGGAGTATTAATAGATTAAATACAGTTCTTCAAGGTCCTCTACTTATGGAGTATAGGGGCAAAATTTTTGCTATTGGAAGAATGTACACTGGTAAGGGAGGAAAAGTGTTTTTGCCAGACCACGCCAGGACCGGCATTTTCCTATTAGAAGAAAATAAATTGAAGCTTTTAATGGAGCTTCCAAGTGCAGGAGATACTTCTTATCCAGGAGTAGTAAAACTTAAGAATGGAAAAATAGCAGTTAGTTATTATTCATCGCATGAAAGGTATCTCTATGAAAATAATTTAGTGAATAGGTATAGACGTTTTACAAGCGATTATAAACCAAATATATATCTAGCTATTCTTTCTATTGAATTCTAGTTATGGGCGTTCAACTATAAATGCTATTTTTACATTTGCCCTATATTCAATTATTTCTCCATCTTTTATCTTTGCTGAGAATTTTAATACATCCATACCCACTATGTTACGAACAGTTTTTCTAGCTTCTTTTAGTGCATTTTTAGCTGCGTCTTCCCAACTAATATTAGAAGAACCTATTAATTCTATTATTTTTACAACTGTCATATTATTATAATTATAATTATACTAGATAAATCTATGTCTGCATAAATTTTTCAATTTCTTCAACTAGTTCATCAGGTGATTTTACTCCTCTTATATGTTTTTTAACTATTATCTCCCTATTTTTAGCTTTAATTAATATTAGAGAGGGAGAAGAAGTAATATTGAATTTTTTAAAGTATTCTTTAGCCAGTTTTGAATTACAAGATGTAGTAAACCATTCACAGCGAACTATAATAAAAATAATATTTTCATAATTTTTTCCAACAGTCTCTATAAAGATATACCATGAGAAATCAAATAGTTTACATGCTATGCATTGTGAGTTGTTAAAGTAGATTACATAGTATCCGTCTCTAATTAATTCATTGTTTGTTATAAGTTTCCAAAGACCAGTCTTTCGGTCATAAATGTAGATTCCATGGGGACAGTTTTCAGATATGACACGATAACCTAAAGGGTTTTTATTTTCTTTTATTTCTCTATTTTCGAGAAGTGCACTAACGTATTTTTCTATAATCTTTCCAATATCATCTTTTTCTGATGTTGTTGTCATAGGCACTTTCTAATATATAATATTTTAAATATATTTTTTTAAGGATATTTCTACATCATTATCAATAAAATATAATAACTAAATTTTTTCTAAATAACTTGAAGGTGTTCTGAAACCAGCTACACGAGGCTACTGTCACCCGCCAGAGGCGGAGGAAGATAGAGCCCGTTGTAGCTGGCAGAAAAATATTAATTTTTTCTTCTAGAAAAATAAAGCATAAAGGCTGCTAAAGTTTTTCCATCTATGATTTTGTTTTCTTTGATTAAAGCTGGTATTTTATCAATGTTGATGTTTACAGGTTTTATATCTTCATATTCTTCTGGATGAGACAGTGTTTTTTCTGGATTTAAAGCTAAGTATGCATATAGTATTTCAGTTGTGTAGCCAGGAGACGCATAGAGTTTTCCCAGTGGTTCAAGCCTATTAGCTTTATATCCTATTTCTTCGATAAGTTCTCTTTTGGCGGTTTCTTCTGGTTTTTCTCCTTTTTCAAGTGTGCCAGCAGGAAGCTCAAGAATATATTTTTGGATAGGATATCTGTATTGTTCAATTAGTATAACTTTATTTTGTAATAATGGGAGGATTACAACAGCACCTTTATGCTCTACAATTTCAGCAGTATATATTTTACTATTTATTTGATAGTAGTCAAGTCTTACAGAGAATTTTCTACCACGAAAAACATATTCTTTTTTTAAAAGTTTTCTCATTTTCTCAGCCATAGATTTATGAGATTCAATAAAGCAATTATCATTACTATAATTATATTAAGGATTGTTTTATAGTCTTTTTTTCTTATATAATAGTATCCCAATGCTAGCATCCCTATGAAAGGAGAGATTGTTAATATTCCGAGTGCAAAAATAATTATTGGTTCTGAGAAAATTCTATTTACATAGTAAACTATAACGCCTACACCGACACCCAGAATTGAGATATATAATAGAGTATTCATTATTTTTGAATAAATATCATGTACTTTCATATATTAACACCTATTCCTTTCAATAACATTCTCAGTGCAAAGAAGAAAAGTATCACACCAAACATTCTCTTAAGCGTTAGAGATTTTATTTTCATAGCTATATGTGAACCAATGAATACTCCTATAAAAATACCTAGTATAATAAAAGCAACTTGTATTGGGTCTATCAATCCATGGGCTTGATAAGTTAATGAAGCTACAGACGCTGTTAATCCTATCATAAATGTACTTGTGGCAATAGCTGTCTTTGTGGCTATTCCTAAGATAAGAACTAGAATTGGTACTTTTAGTGTACCACCACCAATGCCTAACATTCCGGATGCCATACCAGCTATGAAGGACCCTCCAAGCCCTAAAAGTAATCTTTTTCTAGATAATGATTCAAGTGTTTTCTTTTTTTCTGTTACGCTTTTTGAAAGAATCATTTTAAAGGAAGCATATATTAAGACTATACCAAAGATAATTTCAAGAATAAATTCTGGTAATAGAAGAGCTACATATGAGCCTACTAATGCACCAGTAGTAGTTGCTGTTTCTAAAAATAATCCTAATTTAAAATCAACTAATCCTCTTTTTGCATAGATTATAGATGAAGATACTGATGTCATTACAACAGATGTTAAACTTATACCAACAGCTAAGTGCATTGGTATGTCGAGGATTAGTACAAGGAGAGGAACTATAAGGAACCCTCCACCAACACCTAGCATTGAACCTAGAAATCCTGCAAATATCCCTACTATAAATATAGCTATTGGAATCATCTTAAATCTTGATGATATGGTAGTTCTTATTTTTATAGTTTCCCTTATACTTTATTTAATTTTTATCTTATGCCAAGGATAAGGCGGTTCTAAATTATCTAAGTATTTTTTTACATTGATGTTATTTTCTTTTATAGCCTTTTTCCATGCTCCTAGATTTCCACCATAATAAGCCCATAAAACTAAAGTTTTGGATAATTCTCTGTTTCCTCTAGATAATATTGTTTGTATTTGTGCATGTTTTGGACTATATTCCCGTATATCTGCGATACCGCCCAGCTCTTTTTTAAAAAGTTTTATCTTTTTCATTAAAATCCTGATATCTTCGAATGGATATGATTCAAGTGGTGTATGTGGCTTAGGTATGAAGGGAGTTATACTAATTTTTAATTGTTTTTCTCCTTTATATCCTGTTTTTTGAGCTATATCTTTGATAAAGTATATGTTTCTTTTTATATCCTCTAGTTTTTCTCCCGGTATTCCAATAATGAAATACATCTTTAAAGATGTAAAACCATTTTTTCTAGCTAATAATACTATGTTCTCTATCATTTCTTGTGGAGAAGCTTTCCCTAGAAAAATACTTAGCTTTCTAGAAACTGTTTCAGGAGCAATAGTTAACATTTTTTGTCCTCCCTCATGTATTAGCTCCAGTCTTTTCTCATTTAGGGTTTCTATTCTCATAGATGGTACGGAAAAAGAGAATTTTTCATCTATTAAGAATTCTAGTATATTGTCAGATTCTTTATGATCAAAAAAAGAAAGAGAATATAATACTACATTACTAGTCCTATTATATTCTCTACCCTTTAAAGCTATTTCTTTTATTTGTGATAAAGGTCTATCCCTCTTGTTCCAAAAAATATTTCCCTCAAGACAGAATCTACATTTTCTTAAACATCCCCGCATTGCCTCTATTATAGTTGATCTCATCCATGTGTGCTCTTTATTCAATGATTGTATTTGAGCTATAGGATGAAAGTCTAATAAAAGGGTTGATGCATAAGCGACCTTTATTTCAGTGGGATTCTGTGAGGGGACATAAAATCCTTCATTTGGCGAAAGGGATTCAAAAAATCTCTTTTTATTATCTCGATATTCAGCATATAAATCCAATATCTTTGGAAAAATTGGCTCTATTTCTCCTAATAATAAAACATCAGCTATATGAGAAAGGGGTTCTGGATTAGCAATTATTGGGGGTCCACCGATTACAATTACTGGTTTATTTCTTTTATGAGAAAAGATTTCTATTTTAGATTTCATTAACATTTTAATAATATTAACATAATCCAGTTCATAATGAATAGAAAAAATTATGAGATCATTATTAGCAAGACGATTTCCTGACTCTATGCTTAAAATCTTTTCTTTTTCTTTATTAAGAATATATCTTTCTCCTATATAATTTTCTCGAGAATTCACGTAGAAATATATCATTTGATATGCTAAGCTACTCATAGCTACTTCATATATGGATGGATATGCTATTGCTACTCTTATATCGGTTGGTCTACCCCTTTTCCTTATGATATTTATCTCATTATACTTCATAGTTTTCCATTTTTTCCTTTGTGACGGGCCCGCCGGGATTCGAACCCGGGATCTTCGGCTCTCTCCAATGTTTCCGGAGGCCGACGCCTTTCCAAACTAGGCCACGGGCCCACATATATACATTGAAATGTATAAAATATATAATAAGTTTTAGAGATAATCTTGCATAGATTTATTATAATAGGGTTGGATAAAGTTGAATGTCTATAATCCTTTAGATATCATCAAGGATGAATTGCTTAATATTCTTCATAAAGAATTTAGTGATTTTACGATTGAAGAGCTTCGGAAACTTATACAGATTGAAAGACCTCCAAGAAATATGGGAGATATTTCTTTAAAGATATTTAGACTTTCCGAGAGAATCAGAGAAAAACCCAGTGTTGTTGTAAAAAATGTTGGAAGGTTATTTAGAGAATCATTAAAATCATTAGAATATATTGAAAAGTTTGATTCACCTGGTATTTTTCTAAACTTTTGGATAAATGTACCAAGGTATGGAGATATTGTATATCGTGCTTTTTCTAAACTAGGTAGTAGATACGGCTTTGTTCCTGCTGAAAAGGTAGAAAAAATTATAGTTGAACATACTAGTGCCAATCCTATACATCCACTCCATATAGGACATTTAAGGAATAGTTTGTTAGGGGATTCTATCTCAAGATTACTTGAGATGAGGGGACATAAAGTTAGTAGACATTTCTATATAGATGATACTGGTCTGCAAGTAGCATATGCTGCATATGGCTATTCTAAAGTTAAAGGAAAGATAAACGAGAGAAAACCTGATCATCTAATAGGTATAATTTATTCTATAACGACTGCTATTGTGACTATCCAGGATTTGAAGAAGAAAATAGAAGAAAAGAGGAAGAGGAATGAAGATGTAACTAAATTAAATAATAAGTTATCTGAGTGGTTATGGATCGCTGAGGAACTTAGAGAAAAATATCGATCTATATTTGATATTCTTAGTGAAAAAATTTTAGAAGATAAGGATGCATTAAAGAAAATATATGAAATTAATAGAAGATATGAAGAAGGCGATATTCAGGCATTTAGATTAATTCGTGATGTTACTGAGAAATGTATTGAAGGATTTAAACAGACATTTGAAAGATTAGATATTGCTTTTGATAGTTGGGATTGGGAGAGTGAGTTAACGGTATGGAACGGCCTTGTTGAAGATGTAATTGAAAAGCTGAAGGATACAGGTTTGGTTTTTATGGATAATGGTGCATTGGTTTTTGCTGCAGATAAACTAGCAGAATATAAGGATGTTAGAGAAGAGCTTTTAATTCCAAAAAATTATGAGGTTCTTCCTCTTGTTTTAAAGAGATCTGATGGAACGACATTATACACGACAAGGGATATAGCTTATTCTTTATGGAAATTTAAGAGAGCTGAAAAGATTATAAATGTTATAGCTGTTCAGCAAACCTTAGCGCAAATGCAGATTCGTTTGGCTCTTTATGCCCTTGGAGCTAAAAGGGAGGCTAAGAATCTTATTCATTACTCTTATGAAATGGTCAGAATATCGGGTAAAAAAATGTCTAGTAGAAGAGGCAAGTATGTTGCTGCTGACGATCTTATAGACGAAGCTATATCTAGGTCTCTCAAAGAGATAGAGGGAAGAATTAGTGATGTTAATGAGAGAAAAAATATTGCTGAAAAGGTAGGGATAGGAGCCATAAAATACTTTTTCTTGAATGTTTCTCCCAATAAGGTTCTGACATTTGACTGGTCGCGTGTTCTTGACTTTAACCAAAATAGTGGACCCTTTGTTCAATATTCTTATGTACGTGCTAAAAGCATACTAAGAAAAGCTGAAGAGAAAGAGTATCAAGGATTAGATTTTAATCCGGAAGGATTAGGTGAAGAGGAGAGAAATTTAATTGTTCTGCTAGGAGAATTTCCTGAAATAGTGAAGAATGCAGCTGATAAATTACGACCAGATTTTGTTGCTTTGTATCTTAATACTCTGGCTATGGAGTTTAATAGGTATTATGATACAGTCCCTATATTAATGAGTCCTAATAAAGAAAAACTTTCGGCTCGTTTGGGTGTAGTAAGAATGGTATCTCAGACTTTAAAAAATGGAATGTATCTACTCGGTTTTTCGCCTCCTGAAAAAATGTAATTATTTATTTTTGCTATATAATGTTTTTATTATTGCCTCTGTAATTGTAAACCCTATCACGCCTATTGAGATAACACTGCCGGTAAAAACTCCTAAAATTGTGGCAATAAATGTTGGAGAAAGGTCTATTTTTCCTGTAAAAATATAGGTTAGATATGATCCTACAATAATTGTCACAATTATTATCTCGCATAGTGTTGCAACTAGTCTAAGAAGTCTATTTTTATTGTATGCTATCCTATATGCTATATAGCTAGCTATAAGATTTGCTATACTTCCGCCAATAGCATCTAGTATTATTAATCCAAATGAACCCCAGGGGGCGAAGAGATTACCTATAAAACATCCTATGGATACTCCAATGACTGCTGGAATTCCTAGTATAGTTGATAGTGGTAATAAAGCATCGGCTATTCTAATTTGCCATGCATAAAATGAGATTACTGGAAGAAATATTACTAGTGAAGCATATGTAGCGGCGATAATAGATGCTAATGCTATTTTTTTGGTTTTCATATGTTTTTTCATGATAATCACGTATTCCCCAACCTTTCTAGGTGGGAGTGACGTTTTCTCCCTTTGTTCTCTCAAACATCTATGAGAGAACGCATATCGGGAGTAACGGCGGACCTCCCTCCCCGCCGGTCTCAAAATATATGATATATTACTATTTAAAGTTTTCAGTGTGTTTAAGTCTCCATTATAACTAGATATAATACTGTTTTCTTTTTATATAGTCTAGATGTTATTACTTAATATGTATTTAATTTATTCTTATCAAATTACTTTCTTTTTATCTTAGAGGTAATCTATTTCGTAAAGTTTGTTAGAGTTTTTCAGAGTATAATTATTTGATGGTTTAATTAAATATCGAACAATAATAGTAACGGATTATCCTTATATTTTCTTGATATTTTTGTCCTTGACAGTATACAACTTTATTATTTTACGGGCCCGCCGGGATTCGAACCCGGGATCTTCGGCTCTCTCCAATGTTTCCGCAGGCCGACGCCTTTCCAAACTAGGCCACGGGCCCACATATATACATTGAAATGTATAAAATAGAAAGTTTAAAAATATTAGAGTTTATTTTAGAAGAGGATCTACTAGATCATATATTGCTTTTTTCCAATCTTTAGCTTTTACTACACCTGATGCAAGAAGCACTCCCTTAGTTCCTAATTTTAATGCAGCTACCACATCTTCTCCCGTTGATATTCCTGCACCACAGAGAACTTTTACATCTGGATTAACTTTCTGCACCAGTTTTACTGAGTCTTGTACTATTTCTGGCTTTGCCTTTGAAACAGGTATTCCCGTCCCAATAAGCTCTGGCGGCTCAATAGCTACCATATCTGGTCCTAATGCAGCCATAGCAGCAGTAACCTCAGGAGTGTTTGCGCATACAACTGTTATTAGCCCAAGTTCTTTTGCTTTCTTTACTATTACATCTATTTCATCAGCTCTAATTCTTCTTTCTGAGTGATTTAACATTGTTCCTGTTGCACCAGCATCCTTTACCGCTTCAAGCGTTACATGTCCTGTTCTACTACCTGGTGTTACTGGGTCACTATGCTGAGAGAATACGGGTATTTCTACTTGTGATGCAACAAGCGCTAGGTCTGTTAGCTGAGGAGCTACTGCAATAGTTATTCCTGTTTCTTTCCATACTTCTTCGGCAACCTTTGCCAGCTCAACACTTTTCTTTCCGCTTGACTGTGGGTATGCTTTAAAATTTATTAATATTAAAGGAAATTTTATTTCCATTTTTCTCGCCTAGTGGTATATGTTTTACTATTTATAAAATCTTTTTTGTTGCTTTGTAGATAAAATTAAAAAGATTGTTCTTCTATATCATTTATTAGGTTGTTTGATGATAGACTGGCGTTTTATTAGGCCAGATTCAATATTTGTATGGAATAATAGAAAAGTTAGGGAAAGACTATATCACTATTATAATGTTATGAAAGATAATATTCCTGCAAAATACCTTATTGTAAAACGTTTTCCAGTAGATTTCAGTGAAGAAATGGATGATTGTGAACTATGGGATTTACATTCTAAAAAGCATAAAGAATTCGAAAAATATTATAAAGATATAGTGAATGATGGGTTATTCTATCATTCTCTTCCAATACCTAAAAAAAGTTTTTTAGATCTTAAAATTTTTCTGATTAAGAAAGTAGTAGAAAAATGTAGTTTATGTGAATGGAGATGCGGTGTAAATAGATATAAGGGAGAAAAAGGGGTATGTCGTTTAGATGCGAACGTAAGAGTCTCATCTGCTTTCTTACATATGGGTGAGGAAGCGCCATTAGTTCCTTCGGGAACAATTTTTTTTACGGGATGTAGTTTTAAATGTGTATTTTGTCAGAACTGGGATATATCCTCTGATCCACTAAATGGTGTAGTAGTAAGTCCTAGGGAATTGGCTGAGATAGCTAAAAAATTGTATTATGAGGGGGCAAAAAATATAAATTATGTTGGAGGAAATCCAGATCAGCAACTACACGTTATAGTTGAATCACTCAGATATATGGATGTAAATATCCCTCTTCTATGGAATAGTAACATGTATATGACAGAAAAAGTTTTAGAAGTTCTCTTAGATCTTATTGATATATGGCTACCTGATTTTAAATATGGTAATAATGAATGCGCTTTGAGATATTCACGTGTACCACGATATTTTGATGTGGTTTCGAGAAATCATTCAATTATCTGTAAAGGAAATAATAGTGTTATAATCAGACATCTTGTGTTACCCATGCATATTGAATGTTGTAGTAAGCCAGTACTGAAATGGATTGCTGATAATTGTTCTAATGCTCTGGTTAATATAATGGATCAATATAGACCTGAATATCTTGTTTTAAAATATCCTGACAAATATTCCCAAATTTCTCATAGAGTTCCTAAAGAAGAGTTAGATGAGATATATAGATATGCAGATAAATTAAAGATTGTGTGGAGACCCATAAGTTAGTGAATCATAATGTATTCTTTTGAAGAAGATAGAATATTGAGATGGCTACGGTCAGAAAACGTTAATGAAGTTCTTCTTCAGGTTCCGGACGGTATAAAACCTTATATTGGAGGACTCGTTAATTTCCTGGTAGAGAACGACATTTCAGTTTTTGTATCTGGTTCTCATACATGGGGTGGATGTGACATAGCTTTTAATGAAGCTATAAGTATAGGGATTAGACATATTGTTCATATAGGTCATCATGGACCAGTAAGAGTCGCTAATTTTAGAGGTATTAAGGTCTTATTTATACCTGGGTATTATGAGATTGATACTGAGAAGGTTTCAGTTTTGCTGATCGATTTTCTTAGAGGAAAATATAATAGTATAGGATTATTTACGACTATACAACATTATAGAGATTTTAAGAAGATAGTTAATGAATTAGAAAAACAGAAGATTAGAGTATATACGGGTAAAAGCCCCGATCCTTTTCTTCCAAGGGGTGTTATAATTGGATGTGATCCTAGAGCTAGTGATTATTTGGAAAAGGATGTGGATGTTATTGTCGTTATTGCTGGTGGAATTTTTCATGCTTTGAGCATAGGGTTGTGGAGAAGCGAAAAAAAGGTTTTCTCACTTGATCCATATATTTTAAAAATAAAGGATGTTACGCCTAGCATAAGAAAAATTCTTTCTTTGAGGCTTCACAATATAATTAATGCTATAGATAAAGAAAAGTTTATTATTGTTATTTCAACAAAGCCCGGTCAGTTTTTCTTTTCTCAGGCTAAAAAAATTGAAAAAATGCTAAAAAAACATGGTAAAAAGGTTTTGAAGATTATTACTGAGGAAGTCAGAAGAGAAACATTCATAAATATGAGAGTTAACGACTACGGATATATTAATTCTGCTTGTCCAAGATTAAGTATCGATGACCCAGAAATTTTTCCTGGGCCTGTAGTAAATATAGGAGAAGCAAAATACATTTTAGGGATAGCGAAAATAGAAGAGTATTCACTTAGAGATTGTCTTATACTGAATATCTAAATTTTTAGAGAGACCTATATGTTTTTTTAAGGAGTAGTGCATCTTCTTCAAGATTTGGGCTTTCACATATTAATACTCCTCTTACTTTAAATTCTTTAAGTATCTTCAATAACTCTATGTACCGTAGATCTGATTCTTCTAGGTTTAGGTGTCTTACTTCGCCTTTTTCATTATATTCTATACCGGATACATGTATATGCATATTTCTTAGTCCGGTTTTTCCAAGATATTTTTCTATCATCATAAGTATACTTCTAAATTCATCTTCTGAATTATATTTACCGTTAAAACGAGCATGTAAGTGTGCAAAATCTATGACGGGCATAACCATCTCTAACTCTGTACTTAATTTTAATACTTCTTCGATTGTTCCAAACTGTGTAAGCTTGCCTGTAGTTTCTGGTCTTATCCATATTTCTATACTTTCATCTTGTAATCTTTTTATTACCTTTTCTATGTTTTTCTTTATAATTTCATAGACAATTATCGGGTCTTTATCCATATAATATCCTGCATGGAAACATAGACTCCATGATCCAGCTATAGAAGCAACTTTAGCGGTCATATATATTCTCTCAATACTTGCCTCAATTTTTTTCTCATCTGGAGATGCGAGATTTATATAATAAGGAGCGTGTACTGTTAAAAGGATATTAAGAGGATGAGCGATTTTATATACATCTTTTGCTGATTTTTCTGTTAAGCTAATACGACGGACAAATTCTAACTCCATGGCGTCAAGACCAAGAGTCTTTATTTGAATAATTCCGTCCTTTGTTCCTCTACCTTTTGCTGAATGAGGGACTCCTGCAGTACCAAAGAATAATTTTCTAGGTTTTTTCATATATTTCACCTTAAAAAGATAGGGTTCTCTAAAATATCAATTATAACATGAAAATTTATTATTTCTATCTTCATATAGTAGTTATATGGGGAGGGGCCGTAGTCTAGCTTGGAAGGATGCCTGGCTCGGGATCTTTCGGGAACCCAGGTGGTCCCGGGTTCAAATCCCGGCGGCCCCACTAATAAATGAAATATCACAGAGATATCTCTAGATTACCTTGGTATTTCCTATTTTAGATTTTTAGATTGTTATAATTACTGTTTCAACAATAATATATTGAAGATATATGAGGGATAATACCGTAAAAATTCTTGTAACTGGACCATTCAACACAGGAAAAACTACGTTAGTTAGAACAGTAAGTGAAGGTAAATTTCTAAGTACGGAGGTACCTTTAACTTTATCTAAAGAAAAGAATACAACGACAGTAGCATTTGATTTTACTAAAGTTAGAATTAAAGGTAAAGAGATTTTTCTTTTGGGATCTCCAGGGCAGAGTAGATTTTCATTTATGCTTGACGTGTTAAGTCAAGGTGTTAAGGCATTTATTTTTCTGATAGATGATAAATATATAGAAGATCCTCAAAAAATTCGGAAGAAGCTTGATGAATTAAAAAGATACGGGAAACCTATTGTCATTGGAATAAATATGCGTGGGAATAAAGGATTAAAAAAGAAGATTAGTAGTGATTTTATTAAAGATTCTCCGGTAGTAATTTTCTCTGCGAAGGATAGGTTTTCATCTTTGAAACTTATAAGTTATACAATTGATCTCATTGAGAAAACTAAAGAAAAAATTAGGTATTTTTAGAATATTTTCTTTTTTATTATTTGATTTATTCAATTGTATATATTCCTTTAAAAAATTGGGCATTAAAGACAAGTTTTTAAATGATGATAACGTATTTAATAATGAAAGAGTATGGCAAAAGAAAGATTTGAAATATATAAGGATAAATCCGGTCAGTATAGATTTAGATTAGTAGCTCCAAATAATCAAGTAATTGCAGTAAGTGAAGCTTATACAACTAAACAAAATTGTATAAAGGGAATTGAAGCCGTAAAAAGGTATGCTACTTCAGCAGAAATAAAGGATTTAACAGAAGAATAATTTTATTATTCTTCCAATATTTTTTTAATATCTTCCCAGAGATTATCTAGCTTAATTCTAATTTGTTGTTTTGTATCTCTAAATCTTACTGTGACAGTGTTATTTTCAAGGGATTCTCCATCTATAGTTATTCCTAAAGGTACACCTATTTCGTCCGCTCTAGCGTATCTTTTTCCTATGCTTCCACTTTCATCATAGAATACATTTATCTTTTCTCTAAGTAGATAATATACTTCTCTTGCTTTTTCTATAAATTCTGGTTTTTTAATTAACGGATATACTCCGGCCTTGATAGGAGCTATAAAGGGTTTTAAGGAAAGTACTTTCCGGTTGTCAATCTCCCTATATGAGCTAGTAAGAAGTGCAAGTATTATTCTTTCTAATCCAAAAGAAGGTTCTATAACATAAGGAATAACCTTTTTATCATTGTCAGGGATTGTGAGATCTTTTCCACTGAATTTTTGATGTCGAGATAGATCATAATCTCCTCTATTTGATATACCCTCTATTTCTTTCCATCCCATGTCAGGAAAATAATATTCTATATCAAAGGTTTGTATAGCATAGTGTGCAAGCTCGTTTTTCATATGTTCTCTTACTCTAATTTTTGTAGCATCTAGACCTATTTTTAACATCCATTCTATAGATTTACCTATCCAATACGCATGCCACTTAGTTGTAATTAATCCCTTCTCATATGCATCTTCTATAGTTATTTCTATTGTTTTTTCTATACTATTTTCTTGAAGCTTTGCTGTGAGTAAATTTATCTTTATATCTTTTACTTCATTGAATAATGGACAATCATTTAATTTATGTGGGTTAACAAAATATTCTATTTCCATTTGTTCAAATTCTCTTACTCTAAAAAGAAAGTTACGTGGTGATATTTCGTTTCTGAAAGCTTTTCCTATTTGTGCTACTCCAAAAGGTAATTTTAACCTCATAGATATATAGATATTCTTAAAGTTTGTGAAAATTAATTGAGCTGTCTCAGGTCTTAGGTAAGCTATATTTGCTTTTGTTTTTTTGGGACCGACATATGTTTGGAACATTAAATTAAAGGGCTCGGGATCAGATAGCTCACCCTTGCATATTGGACACTTAATATTGTGTTTTTTTATTAAATTTCTAAGGTTTTCGATAGTTAGCTCTGTTATCTTTATTCCTTTGTCTTCTAAGAGAAGATCTGCTCTAAACTCTGAGTTGCATCTAGTACATTTAACAATTATGTCAATAAATGATTCCGTATGTCCGCTCGCTTCCCATGTTTTAGGATGGGTTAATATACTGCCATGTATTCCAACAATATCTTCTCTGTTTCTGACAAAAAAGTTCCACCAGCTATTAAGGATTTCATTACGTAGTTCAACTCCTAAAGGCCCATAATCATAGAATCCTGAAAGACCACCATAGATTTTACCTGATGGAAAAAAGAATCCTCTTCTTATACAAAGATTTGTGATTTCTTCCAGTGTTGCTGTTTTCATCGATTAAAACACCTTTTAACAAGAAGAATAGAATATTAAAAATAAAAATATTTAGTTTATAGAAAGAACCATTTTCTAAAAATAATTTTAAGCTTATATATGTTTGAATTATGGTTGATGTAATTTATTAATGAATTTCTTTTAGGATTACTGAATGTACAAAAAATATATAATATAGTTTTGATTAAAACAAAAATAGCCCCGGTCGTATAGCCAGGTCTAGTATGGGCGGCTGTCAAGCCCTGCACAGATCCCGCCAGAACCCGGGTTCAAAAGGCCATGATAGGCCTGAAATTCCCGGCCGGGGCGTTAATTTTGCAAATATTCTTTTTCTTAATAAAAGAGAGATTTATATTTTATTGAAGGAATGTATAGTTTGTGTGAGCTATGAAAAGCACTGTTATTGGATTAACAATGCTTCTTGATGAGAGATCACATGTATATCCCCAATATTATGAGTATTGCTTTAATATTGTTAAAAAATGGGCAACGTTTATAGGGAATGAAATAAAATTTGTGGATGGGAGTAATCCAGAAGTTGTGGTGTCTTCAGAGCTTATACATTCTATTAATTCAGCAAGAAAGGTTGGAGAAGAACTTGTTAGAAAGGGAGTAAGACAGGTTATCATAGTTTATAATGTCTGGAATTTTCCGTACCTAGTATGGCCATTTATAAATACTCTAGGTAGAGATAAACCTATACTAAATCTTTCAAACAATGAAGGCCAATATCCAGGTAATGTAGGATTACTGGCTACTGATGGTGCATTGAGACAAGCAGGTGTTAAGACTCATAGAATAATTGGAGATCCAGATGATCCTAATGTTAAAGAAGAAGTTAAAAACTGGATTATGGCATCTATAGCTGCTACAAACATTAGAAATGAAGTCTATGGAATGTACGGAGGGCATTCTATGGGCATGGAAACAGGATATTTCCATATGATTCCTATTCATAGATACTTTGGTACTACTGTTCGACAAATAGATCAGTTATTAATCGTTGAGAAGATGAAGAAAATAGATGAAAAAGAAGTAGAGAAGGCTCTAAGATGGTTCGAGGAAATGCTGGGAGATAGAATCAAATATGATGGAAAAATGCTTACAAGAGAGACATTGTCTAAACAGATTAAGCTATATTTGGCTATTAAAGAAATTAATAAAGAAATGGGTTTTGATTTTTGTGGAATTAAAGGACAAAGAGAACTTTCCGAATATGTTGTGATACCGGATGTTGCTGAGATGCTGTTAAATGATCCATATGACTGGAATGGTATAAAAGAACCAACTGTATGTTCTACTGAGGCAGATTCATTCGGTGCTTTAACAATGCAGATCTTGAAATATATCAGTGGTGGATTACCAGTTTTATTTATGGATGTAAGGCTTTACCATCCTGATCTTAATATATGGGATTTCTGCAACTCTGGAAATCATGCAAGCTGGTATGCTTCACGAAGCTTTGATCCCAAAGAAAATTTTAAAAAGGTTACTTTATATCCGGCATTGGAATTTTATTTTAAGGCTGGTGGAGCGTCAGTATCCTTTGATGCTGGTCCCGGTCCTCTTACTTTTGCTAGGTTGGGTATATGGAACGATAAAATTTATATGGTTATTGTACGGGGGAAAAGCGTCGAGTTAAATGAAGAAGAAAGGAAGAGAATTAATTCTGAGACTAATCCAACTTGGCCGCATGTTCATGCTAGGCTTAATTGTTCATATGAGGAATTTGTAAATCTGTTTCCTGCCAATCATATTCATGCGGTTGCTGGAGACCATGTTCGAAAATTAATTTATTTCTGTGAGATAACAGGAATAACTCCTATACTTCTTGGTGAAAGAGATATTTCTAGAAAGCCTTTATGGGAGTTGTTAAAATAATCTCTATTATTTTTTCTTTTTTAAGTAGGGAATAGTAGCCCGGGGGGGATTCGAACCCCCGATCTGCGGGTCCAAAGCCCGCCATGCTTGGCCGCTACACCACCGGGCTTCTAATTATAAGGTTATGTATATG
>Ga0190304_1000534_pt1 | contig 17856 bp, 17 predicted proteins | sample 48700712_MG_FD_161670 | JGI IMG/M metagenome (GOLD analysis project Ga0190304, IMG submission 161670) | Hydrothermal vent sediment bacterial communities from Southern Trench, Guaymas Basin, Mexico - 4870-07-1--2_MG | ecosystem: Environmental > Aquatic > Marine > Hydrothermal vents > Sediment ...
TTATGAGCAGGCATCCTTTTTCAATCATGAACCCGAGCGGAAGCGGAAGCTGCTATTACATCGTCGTGAAATCCGCAAGCTTCAGAGCAAGATAGAAGAGCGCGGTCTCACCTTGATCCCGCGTAAGCTCTACATCAATGATGATGGCCGTGTGAAGATTACCTTGGGGCTGGCAAAGGGTAAACACCTCTACGATAAACGGAATTCCTTGCAGAAGAAAGATCAGATGAGAGATATGGAACGCCGATTAAAAGAGTAGTTGGAGGATTTATGAAATTTGTTGGCTGGCTGCTACTTGTGGTTTTTTGCTCCGCTTCCTTTACACTTTGGGCAGGCACGCCTCTGAAAGTTGAGGGAGACCGGCATTATCATATCCATCCGGGCCCCTGGAACGAAGTCCGTACACACCTTGAATCCGGCGAAATTGACGTTATCACCGGCATGTATTTTTCTGAAGAACGCAGCAAAGTTGTCTCCTTTTCCATACCGCACACCATCGTCAGCCATACCATTTTCGTTCACTCCAGCTCTCGTGCTCATTCTCTGGATGATCTGCGCAACAGCCGCATCATCATTCAGCAGGATGACATCATGAACGACATTATCCTGTCAAAAAACATAACGGAGAATGTGATGGAAGCAGAAAATCACGACCATCCTGGAAGCCGATGATGTGGAATTGGACATCACCCGGGCAGTCCCTTGCGGACTGATTGTCAATGAGATCTATTCAAATGCTCTCAAATACGCTTTTATCGGCCGTAAAAAAGGCACGATCAACATCTCCATGACAGAAACTGACAACGACATTATCCTTGAGATCAAGGACGATGGCATCGGTTATGAGCAACCGGAAGATGTTGATAATCTTGATCCCCTGGGATTGCGTATCATCGATTCTCTGGTAAAACAAATTCACGCAACTATCGCTGTAAAGAGTTCCGAAGGAACCACTATTACCATCACTTTCCCAAAATAGCGAGGTAGCCCTATGTGGATGTGGGACAGCAGAACCCACCAGTACATCGTTGCCCAGGCACTGCAACGGTCACCCGCCAGCTTTTGCGCCCGGCTACAGCGGTACCAGCACTATCTCATCCTTGGCATAGAGACCCCAGACCGCATCCTGCGGGACTTTTACAATCACTGCTGGCACTGCACACCTACCGGAGGAAATCATCACTACGGCGGTGCTATTGCCACCGCATCCCGCACGCTGGAATTCCTTAACTGGCAGGCATCCCACTCCGATACTCTGACCCATTATCATAAACTGCCATCCTACATCTGCCAGTTGCTCAACGATCCCCTCAAGAGCTTTGTTTTTCATATAGGGATGCTTACTCATTACGTCGCCGATCTGCACCAACCCTTTCATACCGATGGCAGTGCCCGCTTTCCCCATGAAGAAACGGTACACAAGGTGATGGAGCAGGATACGCGGCTGCATCTGCAAGAGTTGACGATAGAGTTGCACAGACGGCGGCGAATTTGTGCGCCTCAGGACTATTTTTTAGAGTGTGCATTTCGGGCAAATGAGCGTTATGATGCTTTGATAGATGCCTACTTCCTACGTCCTGGAAAAGTGCGGCCTCGGCGCTGGAAGGATGGGTCTCCGGCCATTGAGCAGTGCATTACCGAAGCGGCACAATCTGTAGCAAATCTGTTTCTCACTATCGAAGACCTTATGGCCTCTTTTCGCAGTTGGGATCGTAGAGATGCGCTTTTGAAGCGGGTAGAGGGTGCTGTAAATAATGAAAAATCCTATCGATTTAGAAAGTACCCATCGGGTACCGTGGCGTTGTATCCAAAAATAAACAAGAGGTAACTATGCAAAACTGGACAAAAATGATCGAAAACACGTTACACCTGGCAGGGAAGGAAGTAAACAAGGAACATCTGCTGGAACGGTTTTTTGAATCTCACGCATCTATCCCCCGGAATAGCCAGGAAGAAGCTGAATTTGCTGAATTTTCCCTGGTAACCTGCAGTATGGCTTTGCTGATTCATGTGGCCAAGGCAAACAAAATCCTGCCGCCGGAGATGCAAAAGCGTATCTTGAATGACCTTCTTTTTCAGCTGCATCAGCGGCCAACGAGGGAGATCCAACGGTTGAGTGCATACGGCACGGAAGAAAAAGAGATGATCATAAACCTCTATCACTCTATGATGCAGCAATATGATGCTGGCAATCTGGATATCGAAGGCTCGATACGAGCCATAAACCTCGTCTACCGGCACAATCCTGAAAAGCGAAATTATCTCATCCGCCTCTGCTACTATTGTGCCTGTGCCGATGGCGCTCTCACCGATTCAGAAGCCGATACTATAGATCAGATTGCCAGAGCACTCCATGTAACTCACGAAGACCAGCAGCAAATTCAACAGGAAGCAGTCAGGGAAATATTGGGGTGATAACAAGGCGTGGACACTCTCCAAGTCTTGCCGAACCCGGACTTTTTGAGTATGGATTGAGCTTTCAGGCAACCCAAAACCTCCGACGTTGAGGAAAACGTCGGATAGGACAGGGACATAGTTCACAGCTTTCTGCATCCAGAAGTAAAGGATAAACCTAAACGCAAAAGCGCCCGGCCAAGCCGGGCGCTTTTTATCTATCGATTAATCGATTAGTTTACTTTTACCAGACGGAAACCGATGGTTGTATTTACGCGACCATAGGTAAGGTCTGCTTTACAGCTACTACGGTTTGCGTTGCGCAGATATTCCGGGCCAAACTCCCAGCTGCTTCCACGGATAACCATGCGGGCTGTAGCGGAGATAGTTCCGCCGGGGCCTGTGGGATCTGTGTTCGGACTGGTTTCATAGTACTCGGCATTGTAAATATCATTACACCATTCCCAGGCATTTCCAGCAAGGTCAAAACATCCCAGAGCGCTTTGTCCGGCAGTTGCACTTCCCACAGCAACCAAGGCATTTCCCCAACCGGAATTGTAGAAGTTTGCATGGTCTTGATCGGGAGTTGCGGTTCCCCAGGGATAGATCCGGCCATCATTGTGCTGAGCTACATATTCCCACTCAGCTTCGGTGGGCAGACGATATCCTGTGGTGCCATAGACAGTGGCGGTGAAGTTATTTCCAGAGCGATCGTAAAGGTTGTCTGTGCCTTTGATTTCGCCATAACCATTGGCAAACATGGCAGCACCCATCCAGGTTACGCTCACTACAGGAAGGTCACCATCGCCGTTATTAACAACAAACTGTTTGGTTTGATTGCTGAATTCGATAGCACATTGGGCATCATCCATCAGGAGCATCTTCTCAATGCTGTAGGCATCGGGATTATACACCAAGTCACCATCTTCCAGGTATGCATCTTTGATCAGACCTTTGCCCAGAGCCCAGTTCAACACTTCGGCATACTGAGCGTTGGTAACTTCATAGGTGCCCATTTCGATAGCATTTGAGAGAATTACATTGTGAACCGGTTGTTCGTCGTCATCACCAGTAGTGCTTCCCATATCGAAAGAACCGACAGGAGCAGAGACGAAGTCAATATCATTCGCCATGGTGAAATCTTCAGCCACTTGAGAGACCGGTGCAGACCAGACGCTGAGGCCGGTAGGAGAATCGGTTTGAAGACGATAGAAGTATTCCACGCCGGGAGTCTTATCAAAGTCAACAAAGTAGGTAGCATCTGGCGAAGCAGATCCCAGATCTTCCCAATCCCCGCCATCTTCTTTTACCTGCAGATTGATAGCTGTTTCGTTGGCAGTAGCATCTTCCCAGCTGATATCCAGCTTATAGGCAGACCATGCATGTACTTCGATTCCGGTAGGGATGCCGTCACGGGTAGAGAAACTCCACACGGAGCTCCAGTCGCAGTTATCCCCACGAACACGCCAGTAGTAGGTAGTATCGTAGGTAAGCATTGTCTCATCAACAAAGGAATAATTGGTACCTGAGGTAACAGCATCTACCAATATGTTTGAGCAGTTTTCATCTGCGGCCAACTGATAACGGTAGTTATCGCAGCCAGGGAAGCGGGTCCACTGAAGCTTTGGCTTGAGAGTAAGGTCTTCCATCTCGTTAAACGGGAAAGTCAGTTCCAGATCTTCGTTGACCAATTCAAGAGTGGTAAAAGACCATGGATCGCACCAATTAAGATCATCGGGCTTAACCCGCCAGAAATATTGAGTTGTAGGCTCAAGAACAGCGCTTTCCAGTACCTGGATAGTATCACTGGAGGTCTCTTCTGCCAAAACCGTTGCAAAGGTTTCATCGGATGCAACTTGGAGCGTGTACGAGGCTGCGCCGTTAAATTTACGCCACACAAATCGAGGAATCACTTTGACATCGTTTGCTGTGTTTGTTGGTTCACTCAAAATCACTACGTTGTTTGTTTTAAAGCTGAAAGTATCGCTCCAAGCAGAAACGTAGGGAGAATTTACCCGCCAGAAATATTCATTATTGGCGGCAAGTTCACCTACAGAAGCGTAGCTGGTTTCTGTTTGGGTCTCATCGATGAGCAGTGTGGTAAAGAGAGAATCTTCAGCCACCTGAAGAGTATATTCAGGTGCGTTATCGATAACTTTCCACATAAAGTTCACATCGGGTTCTACTTCTGTGGCATTGTCTTCCGGTGTTTGAAGGCCAACCACACCATCGGTGGTAAAGTACAATCGATCGCTCCAGTGCCCAGTAGAATTATCACTTACCACGCGCCACCAATAGCGGGTGTTGAAGGCGAAGTTTTGATCCCAGGTGAAGGTGGTTTCTGTCATTGTTTCGTCTATCAATATTGTATTGAAAAACTCATCGCTTGCTACTTGCAGGGTATATTCCGTTGCACCGTCCATGGCAATCCATGCAAAATTGGGGCGAACACCGATTGAGGCGGTTCCGGAAGGAGCAGAAAGCTGAACAAGACTGTTGGTATTGAAAGCCCAAACAGAGCTCCATGCAGAGTTGTCTGCTTTTACCCGCCAGAAATAACCGGTAAAGTTATCCAGAGTGAGATTGTTGTCAGCGCAGGAATATCCGGGATACCCAGCACCGATATCACCGTCGGTTACTTCGTTTACTACAAATCCCTCAGTCGATTCAAAGTCGTCATCCAGGCGCAATTGGAAGGTATATTCCACAGCGTCTGCATATCCATACCAGCGAAAGTTTGGAGAAAGAGTGGTAAGGTCATCATCGTTATCTACCGGAATCACCATGTCCTTGTGGGGTTTGAACAGTGTAACCTGTGGCCCGTGGCTGTTACGGTAGAACAGTTGATAATCATTAACATTAACGGTGTGGAGGGTATCAGTGACTGGATCGAAGTTATAGACGGCTTCGGCAGTGGTTTCTTCCCGAACCCACAATGCGCCGGTATCGGTATTAAAGTAATAATCATAGAGATAATGATTTACCTCATCGGCATCAACATATCCAACCTGGTTTTCATTAAAGATGATACCCAGCTTGGTTTCAGGAACCACAGAGGTTCCATCAAAGCTGATATTATCAATATTCAATACCAGGTAGTTTTCATCAATCATGTTGTGATAGCCACGATCGTTTGCCCGTGTAGAATCTACCACCTCATAGAGGTCCCAGCTTCCCAGAAGGAGTATATTGACATCGGAATAGTTGGGTTGTGCGTCGGGTTCCGTGGATTTATCGTCTTTTGAACAAGCCATGGTAATGAGCAAGGCTGCCAACGTGATAAAAAGCACGGTTCGTTTCATGAATGGCTTCATATCTTACTCCTTTACTGATTTTCGATATCGTTAACGATTTGCGTTAACGCAGCTTTTGCTTCTTCCGGTACCATATAGGAAAGTGGGAATCCTAAAAGATAGCAACGGGAGGTAGAGGTTATTTTACGAATCGCTACCGGACGGGCATTCAATTCGTCATATTCAGCCTGCGTAAGGTCCAAAGGACCATCGCCGGGAGGGATACTCCCGAAGGTAAACAGCGATGTTACATCGGCATCATAGTTGTTAAAATACGCAACCGGGCCCAAGGCCTGGTTGGGATTCAGAACAACATTATTCATGATATTTGCAACTTCACTGGGCATCTGGAGGTTAACTTCCCCCGTGAAACCTGCATCGGCATTAGCTTTGGCATATTTAAACAGCTGAAGGTTCAGGAAGTCAGATTCTATACCGCTTTTTGAGGGAATGTTGATCATATCTTCGCCATCCAGTGGTAAACCGAAATAACGATCCATGATATTGAACCCTTTGATGGCACATAATTCAAGGACAGGACGCACGTTTGCTCCTGCGCTGAAAATGATGTTTCCGCCACTGCGGAGATATAGATTCAGTACATCATACTCCCAGGCAAAACGACTGCCTGAGCTGATCCGTGGATCATCGGAATGATACACGATGGTCTTGTATTGTTGCAGGTCTGTGGGCGACAGAACCGGACGGGTGAAATGCAATCCCCAAAGATTCAGATCGCTGATGAAGGTACGCAGTTCTTCACGGTCGATTACATCAACTTGGCCGGCATAATCGCTGAAATAATACTCCTCATACAGTGAATCTATCAAGGCTTCGGGAGCATATCCCGGTTGGCTGTTGGTATCATCGATAATCAGAATACCTGATTTCTCAGCTGCAGGAATGGGATCTACAATTTTGAAGACAAATTCAGCGGGGGTTTTATCGCCGACACCTTGGAGGTCAACAGCACGGACTTCGAAGCGATGGAAGCCGGGAGCCATGTTATTAAGGATTGTTGCCTGAGCGATATCAGAGCCCACAGGAACGCGCAGCCATTCTGTGCCGTCTTCATCTACCACGTTGTACTGAGCAGCAGGCAGCGGAGCGTACGTATAGGCCATACCATCCAGACGCAGGTCAAAGTAACGGATTTCTGAGAAGTATGAGCTATTGGTCATCTCATCCAGCACAGAGCCTATTTTTGTTGAGTTTGGATTGTTGTTAATAACGGCCCCATCTGCAGTTTTGTAACCATACTCACCATTGTATCCCCAGTGGAGGTAGATCTTCAGGTCGTTACTGTTCATCACGGCAAAGTTACCATCCTTATCAACCCAGAAGGGAGTGGAATAATGGGTACCTTCAATAGTGGAAACACTGGGAATAATGCGCCCGATAATGTCTTCCAGGTAATTGACGAAATGATTTTCGCCCAGGGCATAAATATCATTTTTCGTGCCATTAAAAGTACCATCGGTTTCGGCACCGTAATAGATCAATGAGTTAGGATAGAATCCCTCTTTTACGATAAAGGAGACGGTGTCGGGTTCAGAAACAACTCCAGCTAAATCGATTGCTTTAACAATGAGGAATGTCGAATCCTGCGGAGCATTGTTAACCAGTTCATTGGTAAGGATTGCCGGATTGGTAAGCTGGGTAAGCATAAATTGGTTTACGTTGAACTGCCCGGCAGTTGAAATCCATTCGTCATCACCCAGATCGTAGCCACCCTGCTCTGGTCCAAGAACCTCACCGGTATTGACGTTACGTTTTTCCAGGCGGAATTCATAATGATCAGCTTCAGATTCTACGTAAGGATCGTTATCTATAATGGCAAACTGCAGTACAACGCCGGTACCGATTTGTTTGCCATTGATTTTACCTTTGGTAGATTGAACACTTACTCGGGGAGTAAAAGATTGAGCCCGGAAATATTTTTTTACCGGTGTACTTTCATCACCCTGATCATCCACACATTTTACTTCAAAAATGCTTACGACGGGTTCATAAATAGGATTACCGTATTTGTCATATACAGGATTTCCCTCTCCATCTACGACCAAAGCTCCACGAGCTGGAAAGTTGATGACAGCGCTCACCTGTTTTGACCATACTGTTTTCTGTTCTGTTACAGCCAGAGGAATACTCTCGTCTGCACCTTCCTGATAATGATATACCCACCCTTGATCATCAAGGACTTCGTAGCCTGGTGTGGCATTTCCTATCGGATTATCTACCGTACCATAAAGCGGATTGCCTTCTTCATCAAGCGTGATAACACGGAATGCATATCCTTCAACAACACCATCAACATCATGCGCTTCCCAATAGATGCGCTGTTGGAAAAGAACTGAGTCACTTACCGAAGCAAGACTGTCTTCTCCCACGTATGAAGTGATTTGAATCATTGGTTTGCTGTTTGGATAGAGATCCCCTTTTCGATCCTCGCAGGCATTGAAGAAAAGCAATGTAAATAGAGCGATAGTTATAAAAACCATTGCGTTTCTAAATCTCAACATTAAACCCTCCTGTATATATTGACTTTCTCAAAAAACACAAATTCATGAACTGTGTTTGCATTTTCACTCATATCCGTCAAGGAAATCATGCCAAACCCATCGATTTTTTAAGTGCCAGACAAACATTGCGTAAAAGCAAAGCGGTGGTAACCGTACCCACTCCGCCGGGAACCGGAGTAATCGCCGATGCTTTTTCTTCGCATCCGACAAAATCCACATCCCCTACGTAGATTGTACCCCTATCGCCATCGTTTATCTCATTCACTCCTACATCGATGACCACCGCACCTTCCCTGATCATATCCGGCGTCACAAATCGAGCTTTGCCGATTGCGGCTACCAGGATGTCGGCAGTGCGGGTGATTGCAGCAAGATTTTCCGTGTGGCTATGACACACCGTTACAGTGGCATTGCCTACGTTACTCTTGCGCAACAGCAGGTTTGCAAGAGGCTTCCCCACCACAGCGCTGCGGCCTAAAACCACAACATGTTTGCCAGCAACGGCTATCTCATAATGACGCATCATTTCAATAACTGCCGCCGGTGTGCTGGGCAAAAAGCCCTCCTGATCTAAAACCAGTCGTCCCATATTGAGAGGATGAAACCCGTCCATATCTTTACCAGGGGCAATAGACAGAACAATCTCATCTTCATCGATCTGGGATGGAAGTGGTTTTTGTAACATAATTCCATGAACCGTTGAGTCGGTATTTAACTCGCTTATTATCGATAGTAAGGATTGGTGCGTGATGTCCCCGGAGAAATGCCGTGTTTCTACCACAATTCCCACTTTGGCACCACGGTTCTCTAGATTTCGCACATAAAACCGTGCGGAAGGATCATCCCCGATAAACAATACAACCAATTTTGCTTCAACACCAAGAGAGGAAATATCCTCTTTAACAGCACGATATATCGCTTTTGAGACCGGTTTCCCCGTTAATCGCTTTCCCATGTTACATCCCTCTTGATCCGTTTAATAGCATAGGCCGTACCATTATTTTCATCTATTTCGATCACAACGGCATTTATCTGCAATCCCCCCTCCGCTACTTCATAGCGCATGGGCATGCCGGTAGTCATTTTTTCAAAGATGATGGAAGTCTTTACCCCGATTATCGAATCGTGGGGGCCAGTCATCCCAACATCTGTTATGTAGGCTGTTCCGCCGGGAAGAACCTCTTCGTCGGCTGTCTGGATGTGGGTGTGGGTCCCCACTATTGCGCTGATTCTGCCATCAAAGAACTTACCGATGGCGCGCTTCTCCGCCGTCGCTTCGGCATGAAAATCTACCAACAAGTTCTGGGTCTGTGCATTGATCTCCGGCAGAATGGCATCCAGTGCTGTGATGGGAGAATCTGCAGGTGGCATAAATGCCTGACCGATAATTGTAACCACAGCCAAGGTGGCACCCGACGGTGCTGTGAGCACGATATACCGTGCGCCCAGCGCTTTTTCAGGATAATTTATCGGCTTCAGGATGCGTACATCCTTACGAAGATACTCCAGGCTTGGCAACTTGTCCCACAAATGGTTTCCAGAAGTAAGAGCATCAATGCCCGCCTGAAACAATACGCTGGCCGTCTTTTCCGTCACACCGCGGCCCTGGGCGATGTTTTCGCCATTGGCAATGCAGAAATCCGGAGAAAATTCCTCCATTAATTGCGGCAAAAAGCGCTGGACGACTGTGCGTCCAGGCTTTCCAAAAACATCACCAAAAAAAAGTACTTTCATTACTTCGCAACCGCCGACTGCCGGGTTTCACGTATTACTACTACCTTTATCTGTCCGGGGTATTGCATCTCCTGCTCGATTTTCTCGGCAATGTCAGAGGCAATAAAGGCCGTGCTTTTATCATCCACAGATACAGGATCTACCACGATGCGTAGCTCCCGTCCCGCTTGAATAGCAAAGGATTTGTTCACGCCCTCTATGGAATTGGCAATTTCTTCCATCTTGTTCAGGCGCTTCATATAGGTTTCCAACATTTCTCTGCGTGCTCCCGGACGGGCGCCGGAAATGGCATCTGATGCCTGGGTAAGTACTGCATAAACGCTGTTATATTCTACTTCTTCATGGTGAGCTTCGATAGCGTTTACCACTATCCGACTCTCACCATTTTTCCGTGCCACATCGGCACCCAGCTTGGCATGGGATCCATCAAATTCATGATCGATGGCTTTCCCGATGTCATGCAAAAATCCACAGCGCCGCGCCAATTCCTGATCGATACCCAGCTCCGCTGCCATAATACCACAAATCCATGCCGCCTCGATAGAGTGCTGCAGGATGTTCTGGCCATAACTGGTACGGTAACGTAAGCGCCCGATCAGTTTTACCAGATTTGGAGAGATGTTGTGAATATTGGTCTCCATGCAGGCTTTTTCGCCGATGCGCACCAGATTTTCGTTCATCTCTTTGGTGGTTTTGTCTATCACCTGCTCAATCCGCCCAGGATGAATGCGGCCGTCGGATATCAGCTTTTCCAGTGACAGCCGTGCCACTTCCCGGCGAACCGGATCGAAGCAGGAAAGTACTACGGCTTCCGGTGTGTCGTCAATGATCAGATCAACCCCAGATGCCTTTTCAAAGGCACGGATATTGCGTCCTTCTCTACCAATGATGCGACCTTTCATCTCATCATCGGGAAGAGAAACCACGGCAACTGTCGATTCGGAAACATAGTCCACTGCAAAGCGTTGAACAGCAGTAGCAAGGATGCCAGCCGCCAGTTTATTAGCTTCGTTTTTGGTCTGTTCCACAATCTGACGAATCTCCCGAGACGCCTCATTGCGCGCTTTGTTACGCAGGTTGTTTTTAAGAATCTGCACAGCCTCTTCCCGGGATAACCGGGCAATTTCCGAGAGCTTGGCATTTTGCTTTTCAATTGCGCTGTTCAGCTCATCCCGCTTGGCAGCGAGTTCTGCCTCCTGCTTTTTCAGCTTTTTCTCAAACTCCTGCAGGTTGGCATCTTTGCGATCTAACGTGTCAATGCGTTTGTCCAGATTCATCACGCGTTCATTGTAATTACGCTCTAACACGAGCACTTCTTTTTTACGGGAATCAATGTCCGTTTCCAGCTTATGCTGCTTCTTATACCATCTTTCTTTTGCTTCCAAAACTGCAGCTTTTTTCAGAGTCTCCGATTCCGCCTTGGCGTCCTCGATGATCTTTTTGGCCAACTCATTTGAATTAAGTATATTGCGGTTGTCCTGAGACCGTTTCACCGCTGCATAAATAAGAAAGAAAATGGCACCGACTGCAAGCCCTACTATTAGAAAAATTATCTTTTCAAGCATATCGATCCTTTCTTTATGATAACCTGCGTGTACCGTGTATTGTATCTCTCTCGAACCACCGTTACAGGTGGACGTCTACCGTATCTTATCTTACATATCCAGATCCTGTCTGGCTTATCCGCGATAAATGGCTCGACTTCCGAATTTTTACTTGGTTCAGAATCGATTACAATATCACGAGTACCGCAGGCATTATTTGCCTTAATCGCTACCTATATCACCGACCAACTGATTTATTCGCTCGATCTCACGCGTCAACGATTTATTTTTTTCTGCTTCGTTGAAATATTTTTCCGTGATCATCAGCAAACAAAGTACTAAGAGTTTACGCTGATCTACCGTATTAAATTTCTTCTCCAGACTCTCGATTTCCTGCTGCACTAATTCGGCCTGCATCTGGAAGCGCGCAGGGTCATCTACTCTGAAAAAATATTTTTTCCCCAATACTTCCATTTCCACCGATTCCATCGTTCTACAGCTCGCTCAAATGTTCAAAAATGCCGTCGATTTTCGCGGTGGCTTCGTGCATCTTGGTTTCATACAGAGCCACTCGCTCACGCAGTGCACTGTTTTCCTGATGCAACTTTTCCAATGCGGCAGCCTGTTCAGCCCTTTTTTCTTCCAGACGACGGTACTCTTCGGATGATACCGTAGAGTTTCGCAATTGCTGGAGTCCCTGCTCAAGGTTGCTTTTTTGCACCACCAGTTCAGCATATTTATTTTTCAACTCGGTATAGTTGTTTATCAATTTCTGGATCTTTGCATCCAGAGTAAGAATCGCACCTTCTGTCATAATTACCTCATCTCAACAGCGTGTTTCGCTTCTAGCTTTTTCATAATCTTCTGTAAAATTTTGTTGGTGAATTCGTCCGTCAAGGTTTTTATGTCGGAGCCAATCACGATGCTGAAGGTGAGGCTGCGAGACCCTGGCGTAATATTCTTTCCTGTGTACTCATCGAAGAGGACGACACGTTTGATCAGTTGGGGATTAGTAGAGCGGATCGTTTTTGTGATATCCGCTACCGAATGTTCCTTCGACACCACAAAGGAGAGGTCGCGCACAACGGGTGGAACCTTGGGAATGGCTGCAAATACCGGAGATTTCACTTTTCCACTTTCCAGAATCGTATCAAAATAAACCTCAAATCCAAATATCGGCTGACCGATATCAAAGGCTTCGGCTACCTTGGGGTCTATCTTTCCACAGGATGCAACCTTGCTGTTGCGATACAGTATATCTGCACCGACACCCGCCTGATAAAAACTGTCTGCTGATTGGACAATGCGCAACTTGCTGGTGCCCAGCTGTTCCAAAATTTCTTCCACCACTCCTTTTACATCGTAAAAATCAACATCCTGATTTTTTTCCTTCCAAAAGGTTTCGTGGAGAGCACCGGTAGCAAGGCCGCTCAACATTTCCCGCTCCATCGGCAGCTTTTCGTTGCTGGAAAAAAAGACCTTATTCAGCTCAAAAAGCTTCAGAGAGCCAGCTCCGTGATTGAGATTGTAAGACGCCGTCTTCAGCAACCCGGGAATCAATGAAGAACGCATCACAGAAAAACGAGCACCCAGGGGATTTTTGACAGGAACCGTCTTGCGCCGGTCATCCTCTGCATCCAGCTTGAGATGATCCATATCCTCCGGATCACCGAAACTCCAGTTCACAATTTCCGAATAGCCATAGGAAACCATGATATCCTGCAACATTCTGCGAGAACCAATTTTCCGGCGATTCATGATGGTCTGAGGGAAAAAACGAGGTTCCACGTTGTTGTAGCCGTGAAGGCGAATAAGTTCTTCGATGAGATCAATCTCACGGGTGAGATCCTTGCGGTAGGGAGGGATGGAAAAGGTCAATTCATCTGCAGCTTCTGCCACGCATTCCAGTCCCAATGCCTTGAGATAGTCTTTGATCATTGTGCCGTCCATGGCCACGGTAAGCAGCTTTTCCACGCGGGATGGACGTACCGATACCTTGATAGTGGGCTTTGGCGCAGGATACACATCGATAACACCGTCCAGCAGAGTGCCGCCAGCAGTCTCCACTATCAACTGAGCAGCACGGGCACTGACAATCTCGGTGGTTTCGTCTGCGATATCCCGCTCGAAGCGGTAAGATGAATCGGTAAAAATCTTCAATCTCCCGGAGGTTTTGCGCACCGTGGAGTAGAGGAAATTGGCAGCTTCGATCACGATATCCGTGGTATGTTCGGTGATCTGAGAATTATCTCCTCCGATCACTCCGGCAAGGGCCACCGGCTTTTCAGCATCAGCAATCACCAAATCCAGGGATGAGAGGCGATACGTTTCTCCATCCAGCGCAGAGAATGCTTCTCCATCTGCGGCACGGCGGATGATAATGCGGCTCTCTGCCAGCTGGGCAAAATCAAAAGCATGCAGCGGATGACCGTATTCCATCATCACGAAATTGGTTACATCCACCACGTTATTTATGGGTCGCAGTCCCACCGAAAGCAGCTTATCTTTAAGCCATTGCGGCGATTCTGCGATGGTAACCCCTTGTACCATCCTGGCGGTGTAGCGGGTGCAGAGATCCGGTGCCTGATTTTCTATGGCGAGGGTATCCCGGATGCATCCTGCCGTAGCGGGAAGGGTGATTTTGGGGGTGATCAGCGGTTTTTGAAGCAAAGCCGAAAGGTCTCGGGCCACCCCTAAAATTCCCAGAAGGTCCGGGCGGTTTGGTGTGATTTCCACTTCGTAGCATGTATCGGCGACGCCCAGATAGGAAGCCATGTCGGTTCCGATGGGTGCATCCGGGGGCAATACCATAATGCCGTCGTGGTTATCGGAGAGTTCCAGCTCTTTTTCAGAACAGATCATACCAAAGGAGAGTTCACCCCGGAGTTTTGTTTTCTTGATGGTAAAATCCCCAAAGGATGCGCCGACAGGCGCAAAAGGCACCACTTGGCCGGCTGCGCAGTTTGGCGCTCCACAGATAACCTGCAGAGTCTCGGTGCCGTCATTTACGGTGCAGATAGAGAGGTGATCTGAGCCAGGATGTGGTATCCGAGTTTCGATTTTGGCGATGCGGATTTGTTTCAATCGCGCACCCAGTTCTTCGATGCCCTCCACCTCGATGCCGGCAAAGGTCATCCGATCGGTCAATGCTTCGGGAGAAAGCTCCGTTTTAAGATAGTCCTGTAACCATTTATAGCTGATCTTCATAACTCTTCCAATCTGTTAATCATTAAAACTGTTTTAAAAAACGAATATCGTTTTCAAAGAGAAGCCGCATGTCTGGAATATTGTATTTAAGCATGGCGATGCGATCGATACCCAGACCGAAGGCGTATCCGGTGTAGATTTCCGGATCAATTCCCAGCATTTCAAAGACGTGGGGGTCCACCATTCCGGCACCGCCCATTTCCAGCCAACCGCTGCCTTTGCAGATGTTGCAACCTTTGCCGCGACAATTTACGCAAAGCATATCGATCTCGGCGCTGGGCTCGGTAAAGGGGAAAAAGTGAGGTCTGATGCGAGAACGGATTTCGTCGCCAAACATCTTTTTCACGAAGACATTGAGCATGTCTTTCAGGTCGGCAAAGGTTACCCCTTTATCCACTACCAGCGCCTCCACCTGGTGAAATGCCGGTGAGTGAGATGCATCGTTGTCGTTACGGTAGCAGCGTCCTGGTGCGATAATACGGATGGGAGGAGCGTAGTTTTCCATTGTACGAATCTGGACGGTGGAAGTTTGGGTGCGCAGGAGCACGTCGCCACCGACATAAAAGGTATCGGAAAGGTCACGGGCCGGGTGGTCTTTGGGGGTATTGAGTGCGTCGAAGTTGTGGAATTCGTCTTCGATATCCCGTCCTTCTGCCACATCAAAGCCCAAGCTCACGAAGATATCTTCGATTTCCCGGCGGGCCAAGGTGACAGGATGCAGGCTTCCGCGGTCTTGGCGGCGTCCCGGCATGGTAAGGTCTATCCGTTGGGATGCCAGTGCGTGGTTATATTGGGCTTCTTTGATGGTATTCTCTTGTTGGGTGAGGAGCTCAACCAGGGCTTCTTTCGCCAGATTTACGGTTTTTCCAAAAGTGGGACGCTCCTTCGGATCAAGATGTCCCAGCTTTTTCATAAAGCCGTTGAGCACACTTTTCTTGCCGGTATAACGTGATTTTAATAGCATAAGATCATGCAATGAACGACATTGCATGATCTCTTCACGGGCAGCTAAAATCACCTTTTGAAGTTCTTCTTTCACCCTGACGCCCTTTGTTAATTAAGTTGTTCTTTTGCTACTTCGCAGAGTTTTCCAAAGGCATCGGCATCATGGAAGGCCAAATGAGCCAGAACTTTACGATCAACTTCGATTTCTGCAATTTTCAAACCGTGCATCAGGCGACTGTAAGAAAGGTCATGCATGCGGGCGGCTGCGTTGATACGAATAATCCAAAGGCGACGGAATTCACGTTTTTTCGTTTTTCTGTCGCGGTAAGCATAGAGCCAACCTTTTTCCACAGCCTGGCGGGCTGTACGGTATAATTTACTCCGGCCACCAACATATCCTTTGGCCGCTTTGAGATATTTCTTTTTGCGTTGTTTCGCTGCTACATTATTTACTGAACGTGGCATGTTTCTCTCCTTTTAATAAAAAATTAAACGCCCAACATTTTACGGACGCGGGGAGCGTCTGCTTTGTCCACCAAGTCTGAGCTTCTCAGATTGCGTTTCTGTTTGGTGGTTTTAGCGGTAAAAAGGTGGCCTGCATACGCGTGCCAACGTTTGATTTTTCCTTTTCCGGTAAGTTTGAAACGTTTTGCCGCACTACGTCTGGTTTTCATTTTCGGCATGGCTTCCTCCTATTATTCCTTAGATTTTTGTTTATTCGTTATCCTCAACTTCTTCTACAGCATCAGAACTGTCTAAGTAATCGAGTCTTTTCTCAATATCTTTTACCGGTGAAACAATGATGAAAATTGTTCTACCTTCAGACTTTGGACGTGAATCAATTTCCACGAGATCTTTCAGATCTTCCATCAGGCGTTCGAGAAGGTTAAAGCCGATATCTTTGTGAGCAAGCTGGCGTCCACGGAATCGTACCGTGAATTTTACTTTATTGTGATTCTTGAGGAACTTCATGGCGTTTGTCTTTTTGAAATTGTAGTCATGCTCTTCTGTATTGGGACCAAACTTAACTTCCTTGGTCTGCACGATATGCTGCTTCTTGCGGGATTCCCGCATTTTCCGCTCTTTTTGATAGTGATATTGACCAAAATCCATGATTTTACAGACGGGTGGGACAGCGTTTGGGGATATCTCCACCAAATCCAATTCAGCTCGTTCTGCCTTCGACAATGCTTCCGCAAAGGACACAACGCCTACCTGCTTACCATCTGCGCCGATCAGGCGAACCTTATCCGCTGTGATCTGCCGATTGATTCGTTCCTTCGGAACATCCGGCTTTCTTTTTGTCTTGCTTTTCCTACTTCTCCAAGCCAAGGAACCTCCTTTATTTATAAGAAAAGGCGGAGATATACCCCGCCTCTATATTGCATAGATCGTTATCATTCCAAACCTTATGAGCATTCCCCCAAGGGAAGCTGTAAGGTAGAAGCGGGATGCTTCTTTTCTCCATTTCTTACAATCACTCCCCAAAATCCCTACCGCCCTCATACCGTCAAGTTTTTTGTTTTTAGCACGATAGAGATAAATATCCCATATCAAAAGACAGCATCACCAATCGACAAAACCCGCTGATAGAGCAGAAAGATGACATTACAAAAGAAAACATAATAATCGACTTAAATAGATTAATGTAAAAAATCCTTGCCAATATTTTCAGGGATTTACATTTCTGATGTTAAATTATCCCGAGCACACTATGGAGGTGATGATGATACCAAATCATCCTAAAAATCGTGTTGCATTCATGGTTCTGATACTGACCTTCTCAGGAGCAAGTATCTGGAGTTTAGTTCGTCACTATCGCAATTGTACACCGATTCTATCTGTTGAGTCCAAAGTGATATCACGCCCGGATTGTTCAATCTGGCGCCAAAGGCATCAGGAATAGAGACCCAGAACCTGTGCAGTTTCTTTGGCGAATTCAATTCTACTAACTGGGGCTAAATGTTAAAAAAAAACAAAAAAACAAGCTAAAAAAAGGAGATTATCATGAAAACAAATTTAGTGCTTTTTCTCGTAGCCGCCCTTATCCTGTCCGCTATAAGCATCTCATCGATGCTCAACACCTCAAACTCAGCTGACGTCGCTTCCCAATGCCGCATCCAGAGTGACATCACTCCCGCCAATTTTGATGCAATAATTCTTCCCGACGAATCTAAAGACAGCGAAATCTGCGGCATCTTCGGCGACGTAAAACCC
>Ga0190304_1000535_pt1 | contig 17840 bp, 16 predicted proteins | sample 48700712_MG_FD_161670 | JGI IMG/M metagenome (GOLD analysis project Ga0190304, IMG submission 161670) | Hydrothermal vent sediment bacterial communities from Southern Trench, Guaymas Basin, Mexico - 4870-07-1--2_MG | ecosystem: Environmental > Aquatic > Marine > Hydrothermal vents > Sediment ...
TTCTCATCGGTTATGATCTTGTTTCAAAAATTGAACTTCAGAAACATCGCACATGTCCAATTCTATGTAAGAGAGGAAGAACCAGCAGAGGAGGTGTTGGAAATGAGAAAATTTGCAGTGGTGGTCATCACTTTTTTACTGGTAATCACCGGACTATCTTACGTTAATCCCGATTACGAAAGTCCCATCGCCAGAGTTGTTGAAGCATGTGCACCGGCCGTTGTGAAAATTGACGTGGTCAGGATAACAAGATCACCGTTCTTCGATCCCTACGCCGAAGAATTTTTCAAGAAATGGTTTGGAGATATACCGTGGGGATATGAAAGAAAAGTGAGCAGTTTGGGATCGGGCTTCATTTTCGACACAGAGGGTTACATACTAACAAACGAGCATGTTGTTCACAGTGCGAAAGAAATTACCGTTACCATGCTCGATGGTACGACTTACAAAGCAGAATACATAGGTGGAGACGAGGAATTGGACCTGGCTGTCATAAAGATAAATCCTAGAGGGAAAGAGCTCCCTGTTCTTGAGCTTGGAGACTCGGATAAGGTGAAAATTGGTGAATGGGCGATAGCGATAGGAAATCCCCTTGGATTTCAGCATACAGTGACCATAGGCGTTATAAGCGCTCTTCATAGGAAAATCCCCAAGCCTGATGGAACAGGTTATTACACGAATCTCATCCAGACAGATGCGGCTATAAATCCTGGAAACAGTGGTGGTCCCTTGCTTAACATCCATGGACAGGTGATAGGTATAAACACGGCAATCGTGAACCCTTCAGAAGCGGTTAACCTTGGATTTGCGATACCTATAAATACCGCCAAAAGGTTCATAGATTCACTCATAGAAACAGGGAAAGCTAGGAAAGCTTTCCTTGGGGTGACCGTATCGACGGTTAATCCTTCACTTGCCAAGGCTCTTGGGATAAAATCCAAGTGGGGTGCTATTGTGACCAGTGTTATAAAAAACTCCCCCGCTGAAAGGGCAGGTATAGAGGAAGGAGACGTCATATTGAAGGTTGACAACATGGAGGTTAAAAACGCTGAAGAGCTCGTTTCGGTCATACACAGCTACAGACCAGGAGACAAGGTGAGAATTCTTGTAGAAAGAAAGGGGAGGGAAATAGAACTTGAAGTAATTCTTGGTGAAGGAGGAGAAAAAGCTGGAGTATCGAGAGAAGCAAAAATGTTTGCAGGGCTTATTGTAGACAACATCACGGATTCCGATAGAGAGAACTGGAACATACCTGAAGAAGTGAAAGGTGTGATCGTGAGGCAAACTAAAGGAATGGTACTTGGTATCAGAGAGGGAGATGTCATAACCACGATCTTTGTGAATGGCAGAAGATACAATATAGAATCCGTGAAGGACTGGAATTCTGTGGTCTCAAAGATAAAGAGAGGAGATTACGTCGCTCTCTACGTATATCGAAAAGGTGGCAAGGCTTTAATAAGCTTTGTCTATTGAAGAACCGGGGAATCCCCGGTTCTTCAAATTGCTATCTTTGCGAATATTTTGGCGTCTTCTACCATGTGGTCTATTCTCTTGTATTCGTTAGGTTGATGAGCGGTCTCATCGATTGTACTCCAGACAGCGGTGTGGAATCCCCTCCTTCTGAAGAACGCTGCACAAGTTCCTCCTCCTATTCCTCCCACCCTGGCTTCAATTCCTCTCACTTCTTTGAGAGCAGAAGAGATCCTCTTCACTATCTCTGAATCCGAAGGTGTGGGATCCGGGGCATCTTGTCTCATGACGATTTCGAGTTTGGTTTCTAGCTCCTTATCCCTTAAAACCCTCTCCACATCTTTTATGATGTTGTCCAGGTTGTAAACCGGTAGAACCCTGGAATCTATATAGAAAGTGAAATTTCCCGGGACCGTGTTCACATTGTCTACAGTTTTCTCAACTCTGGTTGGTTCGAATGTGCTGACAGGTGGTTCAAAGAGTTCATCTTTGTCCGAATACTTGTCGTGGAGCATCTTATCTATATCCAGCATGATCTTTGCTCCTTCTCTGAAAGCGTTCTTACCAGTTGGTCTTGAAGCATGTCCTTGAACACCGAATACCGTGACTTTTAACCACAATATACTCTTTTCAGCTATCTCTATGAAATCCCCCTTTGATGAGCCGGCATCTGGCACAAGGAAAAGATCCTCATCTGAGAAGATGCCTCTTTCTATCAGATACTCTATTCCGTACTTGCTACCAGCCTCTTCATCTGCCACCAAAGCGAGGCCGAAGTTCATAGAGGGTGTGATACCCGCATCCATCAAAGCTTTCCCTGCAAATATAGAGGCAATGAGGGATCCTCCGTTATCTTCGGCTCCTCTTCCGTATATCTTCCCATCTTTCTCCACTGGATCGAACGGATCGTGATCCCAGAGATCGCGACTTCCTTCGGGTACTTTATCCATGTGAGTGACTATCCATAACGTTCTTGAAGTGTCCTTCCCTTTTATCAAGGTCACGAGATTCGACCTCACGATGCCTTTTTCATCTTTTACATCGTATCTCTTTACAGTCTCGTATCCAAGATCCCTCAGCAGTTCGGTCAACCAGTTTGCCATTTCTTCTTCTCCAGGACCACCGAATGCGGGATTCACCGAATTTATGGAAACGAATTTTTTCAGAGAAGATATCATATCCTTCCTCAATTCTTCCACTCTACCTATGGGATTCATTTTCACACCTCCTCTCGTATATCTTCCAACATGCACCCTCACATTCGATGATACAATAATAGGAGGTGAAGAACGAAACGGTTTTATAGTCACAAGCGATCGGTGCGTTGGATTTTTTGAAGGTATGGAATATAATCTGAATCAGCGAACATTCAAGGAGGGAGAATAGATGAGGTTTCGATACGATAGTCTACCAGAAGATGAATTGAATAGATTGAGAGAGCTTGGTAGATTGTGCCGGGGTGATATACTGAAAATGACTTATATAGCTAAATCGGGTCACCCCGGTGGTTCCATGTCCTCAGTCGATATATATCTCGTTCTCTACTCTTACGCTAACTTGTCTCCTAAGGATCCGAAAAATCCTGGTAGAGACAGAGTGGTCATCAGTCATGGCCACACCTCACCAGGGGTTTATTCAGTTTTAGGAAGACTGGGATTTGTGGATATCGAAGAGGTTTTGACTGGTTTCAGACACCCATCTTCAATCTTTGAAGGTCATGTCACACGGGGAATACCGGGAATCGATTGGACAACTGGAAACCTTGGGCAAGGGCTGTCCGCTGGCCTAGGGTTTGCCCTTGCAAGTAGGTTCACAAAAAGAGATTACCACGTTTTCGTTGTTATGAGCGATGCAGAACAGGCAAAAGGACAGGTAGCTGAAGCTAGAAGACTTGCGAGAAAGTACAACGTCACCAATCTGACGGTGATAATAGACTACAACGATGCTCAGATAAGTGGAAGAGCAAGAGATGTTATGCCTGTGAATATAAAGGAAAATTACCTCGCAGATGGATGGAGGGTTATTGAAATTGATGGCCATGATTATTCCCAGATATATTCAGCTTTGAAAGAAGCGGCAGAGGATGAGGATAATCCTGTTGCTATCCTAGCAAGAACAGTTATAGGTAAAGGTGTTTCTTTTATGGAAAATCAGGTCAGATACCATGGAAAGCCTCTGAGCAAAGAAGAGCTTGAAAAAGCGCTCGAAGAGCTTGGGATAGAAAACGATGTGGAAGTGTATATAGAAAAAAGGAAGAATTTAAGGGTTGAAAAGCATATGAAGCTGGAGCAGGAGTACGATATAAAGATAGATACTGGGAAGCCAATCACTTACTCCTCAGATGAAAAACTCGACAATAGAACAGCGTTTGGAAGGGCGATTTTAGATCTTGTGAAACGAAACGAAGATGAGACACCGATTGTCGCTGTTGATTGTGATCTGTTAGGATCGGTCAAGCTGGATATGCTTAATAGAGAGAAGCCAGAGAGAGTCATCGAAGCAGGTGTTCAAGAGCACAACGCAGCTGCCATGGCGGGTGCTCTGTCTTCGGAAGGGGTTATCACCTTCTTCGCGGATTTTGGAGTATTTGGAGTCAGTGAGACCTACAATCAACACAGGTTGAACGCTATGAACCATACGAATCTGAAAGTCGTGGTCACTCACTGTGGCATAAACGTTGGGGAAGATGGAAAAACACATCATGCCCTGGACTATGTTTCGGCTCCTCTGAATTGGTTCGGTTACAAGGTTATAGTACCTGGAGATCCAAATCAGACGGATAGGGTTGTAAGGTACGTTGCCAGAACTTATGGCAATTTCGTTGTGGCTATGGGAAGATCGAAACTTCCCATCATATTGGATGAAAACGGAATGCCATTCTTTGGAGAAAAGTACGAATTTGAGTATGGAAAAATCGACGTGGTACGAGATGGTGAAGATCCCGTTCTGATAGCTTATGGATCAACCCTCCATATCGCTGTCAACGTTGCGGATAGATTGAAACGTGAAGGGATGAAACCGGTCGTCTTGAACGTACCTTGTCCTCATGACATAGATGAAGAGATCATGAGAAATTACATCCCTGGTAGGAAGGTGTTCGTCATAGAGGATCACAACGTTTTCACTGGCCTTGGAACCATAATGGGTTCTTTCCTCATTGAAAAAGGTTTAATCCCCGATTGTTTCACGAAAGTGGGTGTTCCTGAAATTCCCGTATCTGGTTCATGGGACCTTCTCTACAGAATCTATCATCTTGATGAGGAGAGTATCTACAAAAAAGTTTTGGAGGTGGTAAATGGATGATCGAAGTTGGCAGTCTGAAAAAAGGGATGTTCATAGTCTACGAAGGAGAGATATACAAAGTCATAGAAGCGAGTAAGCATTTCATGGGAAGAGGAAGTGGCCTCATCAGAACGAAACTAAAGAACGTAAAAACCGGACTGGTCAGGGAAGTGAATTTTCCAAGTGGTGAGAAGATTCCTGAGGCTGAGCTGTCTTTCAAAAAAGCTCAGTATCTGTACAACGACGGTGATCATTACTACTTCATGGATCTATCTGATTATGAACAGTACGCGCTACCAGAAGAGGAGATTGGAGACGCCAAATGGTATCTTACTGAAAACTTGGAGCTGGATCTTGTATTCTTCGAAGACAAACCCATCGGCATAGAGCTTCCGAATGTCGTCGTTTTAGAAGTGAAAGAAACGGAACCTGGGTACAAAGGAGATACGGTTTCAGGAGGGGGAAAACCTGCTGTTCTCGAGACAGGTTTGAAGGTAACCGTTCCCTTCTTCGTCGAGGTCGGTGACAAAATAAAGGTTGATACCAGAACAGGAGAGTACATTGAAAGAGTATGAAAGGAGGGATATTTATGGCAGAAAAGGGCTTTGGGAACATTGAGATATCCGATAGTGTGATCAAAGAGATTGCTGTGAGGAGTGTCTCGGAATTTTTGGAAATATCTGAGGAGAAAAGTATAAAAAAGGTGAAGAAAAGTTTATCCGTCCAGAGAGAGCCTGAAGGATCCGTGGTGGTAAACCTAAAGATTGATGTTCCCTATGGGGAACCCATACCGGATTACGTTTCAAAACTCATGGAAAAACTGAAAAACGATATTGAAAGGATGACAGAACTCACTGTGGAGGCTGTTAACGTCACTGTCGAAGACATATTTGAAGTGCCCAAGGAGGAAGAACAGGAAGTCCAGGAGGAAACATCCGAGGAAACTGAGGAAAGCGAAAAGGAAGATAATAAAAACGAGTGAAATCGGGGGGTGTTTAATGTCTACTAGACGTCACCGCATGCGACTTGCGGTTTTTAAAACTCTGTTCCAGTATGAATTCAGGGGAGACGACCCTTTTGAAATCTTAAAAGAGGTTATGGATCGATCTTTGAACGATAAAGCTAGGGAGGACGCCAGAAGATATATTGAGAATATATTTGGAAATCTGAAAGAGATAGACAATATCATCTCTCAATATCTGGAAAATTGGACTCTGGATCGTTTGTCCGTTGTGGATAGGAACGTTCTGAGATTAGGGACCTACGAGCTCCTTCACGAGCTCGATGTTCCGATAGAGGTAACCATAGATGAGGCGATCGAAATAGCAAAAAGGTATGGAACTGAAAACAGCGGGAAATTTGTTAACGGCGTCCTTGATCGAATAGCTAAAGAAAAAGCTCCAAAGGAAAAATTTCTGCTATGAAAGGAGTGATGACAGTGCTTGAAGATATAGAAATAGCAAGAAAAGCAAGGTTGCTATCAATCGAGGAAGTGGCGCAGAAATTGGGAATAGATGAGAATCTTCTGAAAAAATATGGAAAGCATGTTGCTAAGATTCCCCATGGTTATCTCAAAAGGTTGGAAGGAAAACCTGATGGGAAGCTCGTAATCGTTACCGCTATAACCCCGACACCGGCTGGGGAGGGAAAGACAACAACTAGTATTGGCCTTTCGATGGCTATAAATAGATTGGGAAAGAACTCCATCGTCACCCTGAGAGAACCTTCTCTTGGACCCGTCATGGGGGTTAAAGGAGGAGCAACTGGCGGGGGATACTCACAGGTCCTCCCCATGGAAGATATAAATCTGCATTTCACCGGAGACATTCACGCTGTAACATCCGCTCACAACCTTCTCTCCGCAATGATCGATGCTCACATAAAGTTTGGAAACCCTCTGAACATAGACCCAACAAGAATCATGTGGAAACGTGCCATGGACATGAACGACAGAGCACTGAGAAACATTGTTGTCGGATTGGGAGGCACAGCTAACGGATATCCAAGAGAAGATGGGTTCGTAATAACCGCCGCATCGGAAGTAATGGCGATTTTGTGCCTTGCAAAGGATTTAAAGGATTTGAAGGAAAGATTGGGAAATATCGTTATTGGTAGGAAAAGGAATGGCGAGCCCGTAAAGGCAAGAGACTTAGAGGCTCAGGGAGCCATGGCTGTTCTTTTGAAGGATGCTATCGATCCGAATTTGGTTCAGACCATCGAAAATACACCTGCTTTCATACATGGTGGACCATTTGCGAATATAGCCCACGGGACGAACTCCATAGTAGCAACTAAGTTGGCGTTGAAACTGGCAGATTACGTTGTCACAGAAACAGGATTTGGAGCGGATCTCGGTGCTGAAAAATTCTTCGACTTCGTCAGCCCGGTGGGTAATTTTGTTCCATCAGCTGTTGTGTTAGTAGCAACGGTGAGAGCGTTGAAGTATCACGGAGGATTGCCCATCAAAGAAGTTAAGAAAGAGGATCTAGACGCTTTGAAGAAAGGCCTGGAGAATTTGAAAGTTCATGTTGAAAACATAAGGAAATATGGATTGCCAGTCGTTGTGGCTCTGAATAGATTCGAGAGCGATACGGAAAGAGAACTCGATCTCGTGATGGACTACTCTGAGAATTTGGGAGTAAAAGCTGTTGTGAACGAAGCTTACTTCAAAGGAGGAGAAGGAGCGGAGGAGTTGGCAAAAGCAGTTATGGAAATAGCAGGAAGTGGAAAATTTCAGACCATTTACAGCTGGGAAGAACCTCTTGAAAAGAAGATAGAGACATTGGCCAAGGAGATATACAGGGCATCCGGTGTTGAGTACACATCTAGAGCAAAAGAGAAACTAAAATTCCTCAAAAAATACGGATTTGAAGATCTTCCTGTGATAGTTGCAAAGACACAATACTCCATATCCGATGATCCTAAAAAACTCGGAGCGCCCTCTGGATATACCTTCACCGTGAGAGACCTTGAAATATCAGCAGGTGCAGGATTCGTGGTGGTCCTTGCAGGAGATATCTTGAGGATGCCAGGACTTCCAAAGATTCCCAACGCTGTTAGAATGGATATAGACGAGAATGGAAATATAACAGGGTTGTTCTGAGGAGGGGAAGACCTTGTATATAGACTGCAAAATGATCTCAAAGGGTATTGAAGAGGATGTAAAGAAAAGGATAGAAAAGCTAGGATTCTCACCCAGATTGGTGAGCATCACCAGTAAACCTGATTATCCCACACTATCCTATTTGGAATCCCAGAGGAAGAAATCAAAAAAAATAGGAATCGAGTTTGAAATAATGGAAGTCCCTCCTGAAAGACTCTTGAGGACTGTTGAAGAAGCCTCTCTCGATGAGGATATTCACGGGATATTTGTCGCAAGGCCACTGCCCGAGGGGATAGATGAATTCGAAGTCCTCTCACGGATAGATCCTTCGAAAGATGTTGAAGGAGTTACTCCACACAACCTCGGTCTTCTAATCTATGGAAAAGAGATCTTCCCACCCTGTACAGCAGAATCGGTTGTTAGAATTCTGGAGAATGAAATAAATATCACAGGAAAAAAGGTCGTTGTTATCGGAAGAAGTGTCACAGTTGGAAAACCTGTGTCGATCATGCTTTTGAAAAAGGGAAGGGATGCTACAGTGACTGTGTGCCATTCGAGAACAGAGAACCTTTTCGATATAACAAAACACTCCGACGTTCTGATAGTTGCTGTTGGAAAAGCTTTTTTCATAAAGCCAGAGCATGTCAAAGAAGAAACAGTCGTTGTGGATGTGGGTATAAACTTTGCCGATGGGAAAATCGTTGGAGATGTGGATCCAGAGGTGGAGAAGATAGCCAGGTTAACACCGGTTCCTGGAGGAGTAGGGAGGATAACGACAACGTTGCTGATGGAACACGTGGTCAGATCTGCGGAGATGAGGACTTATGGAAGGAATCAGATCAGTTTCTGAGATAACGAGTTACATAATGGAGCTCATGGAAAATGATCCCTACCTGACAGATGTTTGGGTTTATGGGGAGGTTTCAAATTGTAAGATCAGAAATTCACACATATTCTTCTCGTTGAAGGATGAGGAAGCGAAACTGAATTGTGTCATCTTTGGCGGTGAATCGAAGGGTATAAGATTGGTGGAAGGAAGCGTTATCGCTGCCAGAGGGGACGTAAAGGTATATCCTCCTCATGGAACTTACAGAATGATATGTGAAGAGGTCCGTTCTATCGGAATGGAAGGTTTATACAGCATGAGATATAAAAGAGTCTTAGAGAGGATGATAAGAGAAGGATGGCTTACTAAACCCAAAAAGAAATTACCAGAATACCCCCGAAAGATAGGAGTGATCACTTCAAGAGACTCCGCAGCTTTTCAGGATATGTTAAAAACAATTAGAGAGAGATATCCTTTTGTGGAGATTTATCTCTTTCACACCCAAGTTCAAGGAGAAGGAGCGAAAAAGACACTAATAGAGGCCATTGAAAGATCGAAAAAATACGATCTTGATCTCGTGATAATCGCAAGGGGTGGTGGTTCACAGGAGGACCTCTGGATCTTCAACGAGGAAGAAGTTGTGGAAGCTCTGGTAGGGATCGAGCCTCCCGTGATAACGGGGATTGGTCATGAAGTGGATAGGGTGTTGATTGACCTCGTGGCTGATTTTCCAGCGCATACACCAACCGCTGCTGCCGAGATGGCTGTACCAAACGTTAAGGAAGTGTACAGAGAATTGAAGGAAACTTTTGAGAGAATAAAAAGGGAGTTTTTGGAAAAATTCGAGGATTTTGAGAGAAAGCTGGAAGATATCAAAAGATCTCTCTGGGTTTACCAAAGGATTTTCCTTTTCAGGATGAGAGAGTATGAAAACATATTGATTAGTATGCGGGAAGAAATGCTGAGCGTCATGATGAGGAGGATCGAAGAATTTTCTCAGAAAATAGAGAATGCTGGTAGAGTTCTGGAAAGTTTGGATCCGAAGAAGCCTTTGAACAGAGGATTCGCAATGATATTCAAAAATGGAAAACTCATCACAAGCTCATCATCTTTGAAAAAAGGAGATAGGGTGTGTGTAGTTATGAAGGATGGTGATAGGGAGGCGGTCATCGAATGAAACTGGAAGAGAAATTAAAAGAACTTGAAGAGATACTGGGGAAACTTGAGAACGATGAGATCCCTCTAGAAGAAGCTATAAGTCTTTTTCAAAGAGCAGTGAACCTATATAAGGAATGTCAAAGAGACTTTGGGGAGATGAAGATGAAAGTGATAGATGTCATGAAGGAATTGGAAGATAAGCCTTCAAGTTAACAAACCCTTGGAATAAGTTGACATACGAAGTATCAGGATTTTTGAAAGGAGGGAAAAAGATGAGATTGATGTTGAAAAATGGGGAGCTTGAGGTTACGATGAACGCATTGAGGAGGTTGGTCTACCTTGCTGTCCTTGAAAGCTATGGGCCCGTTGGGTTGGAACCTGAAGGTGTCCTGAACAAATTTTTTGGAAAATCGGAAGGAAAGGGTATCAGGGTTGAGGAGAGAGACGATGCCACCATAGTCGTTGATCTATTCATAGACCTCGAATTCGGTATGAGAATACCGGAAGTTGCGAGAAACATTATGGAGAACGTCACTCATAAGTTGAAAACTCTGGCGGGTTGTGAAAAAGTAGAGGTTAACGTTCACATAACTGGTGTAAAATGAGGAGGTGTTCCCGTCTTGAGAAAACTCAATGGAAGAAGATTCAAGATTGCGTTCAAGAAAGCTACGGAGAACCTTCTAAAGCACAAGGACGAGATAAATGTGTTGAATGTTTTTCCTGTTCCAGACGGGGACACCGGTTCTAACATGGTTTCAACTATGATGGAGGGGTGTAAGCAACTCGATGAACTGAAAAGTGATGATTTGCCCGATGTTTTAACTGCCATAAAAAATGGAACGCTGATGGGAGCGAGGGGGAATTCTGGCGTCATCCTTTCCCAAATATTCAGGGGGATGGCAGAGTGGCTTCCAAAAGGACGGAAAACCATAACCCCTCGTGATTTCCTGGAGATGCTCAGAAACGCAAGAAAAGTAGCATATTCTGCTGTTATAAAACCTATTGAGGGAACGATCCTGACCGTTGTTAGAATGATAGATGAGGAATCTCGAGATTTGCAATTCGAAGATTTCGAAAATTTAATGGATTGGATCCTGGAAATCTCAGAGAAGGCGGTGGAACTCACCCCATCGCTTCTTTCAAAATTGAGGGAAGCAGGAGTGGTGGATGCTGGAGCAAAAGGATTATATTACATATTTGAGGGGTTCAAGGAAGCTATCTTGGGTGCAGAAGAAGTGAGGTTAGAAGAAATTGAGGAAGTCTCGACAGAGGAGATACCTAGAATGGTTTATGAGGAGTTAGAGTACCGGTACTGCACGGAAGTTATAGTCAATGGCAAGGAAAATATGATGAATCTCCAGACAGAGATTATCGATTTTCTGAATAGTGTTGGAGACTCAACAGTTGTCGTTGTTCAGGATAATCTACTGAAGGTGCACGTTCATACGAATCATCCAGGACGCGTTTTGGAAAGACTTTTGGAGTATGGGGACATAATGAAGGTGAAGATAGACAACATGAAAGTTCAACATGAACACATCGTGTCCGGAGTTGAGGAACGTAAGAAAGTGGGAGTCGTTGCGGTCTCACCGGGAGACGGTATAGCTGAAATCCTCAAAAGTCTTGGAGTGGATATCGTAATAAAGGGTGGACAAACGATGAATCCCAGTACAGCCGATTTAAAAAATGCTATAAACAAAATCCATGCGGAAACGGTGTTTCTGTTTCCAAATAACCCCAATGTATTCCTTGCAGCGAAACAAGCTGCAGAAGCTATTGAGGATAAAGAGGTGATAATAATTCCAACTATCACCGTTCAAGAATGTGTCGCCGCCATGGTCGAGTATGATCCAGAAGCTGAGCCGGAAAAATTGGAGAAAATATTTAAAAAACTTGCGGAGAGTTGTGTTCCTATCTCTATAACGAAAGCCATAAGAGATTCTGGAAAAGGTAAGAATAAGATAAGAAAAGGTGAGTATCTAGTGTTCGTCAGGAAAAAGTTGTACTCTCATGGATATGACTTAACTCGTGTCCTGGATGAGGTTTTGCAAAAGACGAGCGCATCATCTAAAGAAATAATGACACTTTTTCTGGGAAAAGGAGCCAGAGACTACGAAATCGATAAAATAAAGAAATTGGTTGAAGAGAAATACCCGAATTTGGATCTTGAAACTCACAAAGGAGGACAACCTCATTATCCCTATCTGATCATTCTTGAATGATAAGAAGAGGTGATGAAAATAAAGGCTATAGTGTATCTTCCCCTGAATCCTCAAAAAGCAAAGGAACATAACTTACCTGTGAAATTACCGATTTTACTTGAAGACTTCCCCACGGTGGTGGATGAGGACAAAATACCACTAGATGTGATATTGAGGGGTTTGGAAGCTCAATATGAGGTATCCAAAGATGATTATTACGCATCTTATCTTGTTTATTTTTATTATGAGAAATTCAAAGAACTGGTGAATAAGGAAGAGTATGAAAAAGCACTGGAAGTTCTGGAGAAAGCAAGAAGAATCATCTACGATTACAGGTATCACTTCTACAAGGGAATCCTGTTGAAGAAGATTGGAAAACTGGGTGAAGCGGAAGTAGAACTCAGAATCTCGTTGTCCCAGAATGAAAATTTCCCTCTTGGATTTTATGAATTAGGAGAAATTTTAGCAAACAAAGGTGAAATAGAAGAAGCCATAGAGAGCTATCACAAAGCCTACGAAAGTGATAAAAATTTCCTTCTCCCGCTTCTTAGAATAGGAGAGCTTTATAGAGAAACAGGTGATTTGATCTCCGCCGTGAACATCTTCGAGAGCATTTTGAAGAAGGATGAAGAATTCGTTGAGGCTTATTATCAGTTGGGATTGACTCTGAACGAACTTCAAAAGTTCGATAAGGCAGCGGAGATTCTAGAAAAAGCCTTAAAGAAACAAGATAGGGATGATACGAAGCTGGCTCTTGCGTATTCACTTGTGAAGGTTGGGAAATTTTTTAGGGCTTTGAAGATATTAGATGAGTTACGAAAGAAGAAAGGAGATGATCCCATCATCCTGACTGAATATGGGATATTGGCAAGAGATATTGGCCTTTACGAAGACGCTCTGGAAAGCCTCGAAAGAGCTTTCAATATCAGTAGGGAAGATGAAATAGTGAGATACAACTATGGAAGGATACTCCTCCATTTTGATAGGAAGAAAGCTTTTGAAATTTTAAGTAGTTTGACAGGGGATCTTGCCGTCAAAGCGAATGATCTTTTGAATCTCATCGAGCTGGCAGAAAACGCTTCTGTAGAGAGGGGCTCAGCTCTAAGGAAAGCACAAGAGATTTTTAAGGATGACTTGGAACTACTGGATGAATTCATCGATGATGGGATTTTCCTCATAAATGAATTTTTGCATCTCATCGAAGAGGAAGAACTCTTCCAAGAAAGATTCAAATTCTTGAGAGAAGGAGAGATTCCATTTTTCGAATCAGATATAAATTCCTCAGATTACTTAGATATACTCTACTCTATGATGCTCAAAGTGGGATTCGATCCGATAGCTCTTGAGGAGAACGTAACGAGATTCGCAGTTTCTGTGTACGGAAACGGTTTGATGCTCGCGGCAGCAAGAACCCTTCTTAGGTTATATCAGACGCTGCTCTATACAGGAGAATTCGATGTGGAAAGATTTTTAGAAAGTGTTGTTCCAGAGATGCAGGATCTCCACTGGAAATTCGCCCTGTCTTTGTCTAGATACCATGAAAAAGAAACGTTCGATCCAAGCAGAGGTGATGATTTTGTCATATCAATTGTCAGGAAATTCGCTGTGGGTGATGTTAACATCGAAAGAGATGATTGGAGAAAGATCGTGAGATCTTTAAAGGAGTTGGAGGTGAGATGAAGATGTACTCCGTGGATAGACAGAAATTGATTTCAAAGCTTGCCATCCCTGGCAACACCAAGATCATTCTGTTGGTTCTGGATGGACTAGGCGATACACCTGTCAACGGGAAGACACCTCTTCAGGAGGCAAAAACTCCCAATCTTGATTCTCTGGCTCGCGAAAGTGACCTTGGTTTGATAATCCCTGTGCTTCCAGGCATAACCCCAGGAAGTGGACCAGGGCACCTGGCTCTTTTCGGATACGATCCCATAAAGTACCAGATAGGAAGAGGAATTCTGGAAGCTTTAGGTACAGGTGTTGAGGTTGGAGAAAAGGATGTCGTGGCGAGGGGAAATTTCGCTACTTTGAAAGATGGTATAGTGGTTGATAGAAGGGCAGGAAGACCTCCCACAGAAGAGAGTGCCAAGGTGGTCAAGATCCTATCTGAGAATATAAAAACCATAGAAGACGTTACAATATCGTTTTATCCCGGAAAAGAACACAGATTTGTCGTCAAGTTCACAGGAGAGAACTTGGATGATAGATTGACGGATGCCGATCCCCAAAGAGAGGGGAAACCGATGGTATGGGCAAAGCCTCTGACACCAGAAGCTGATAGAATGGCTAGGATCGTGAACGAGCTCATAAAGAAAATAGGAGAGGTTCTCAAAGATCAAGGAAGGATGAATTTCGCCTTACTCAGAGGATTTTCGAAATATCCAAATCTTCCAAAATTTGGAGAAGTCTATAAATTAAAATCAGCTGCTATAGCGACTTACCCGATGTACAGGGGGATAGCAAAACTCGTAGGAATGGATGTTTTGGAGACAGGACAAACCGTAGCAGATGAGGTTGAAACTCTCAAAAAACACTGGGAAGACTACGATTTCTTCTACTTCCATGTCAAAAAGACCGACTCTTACGGTGAAGATGGAAACTTTGCAAAAAAGGTCGAAGTCATCGAAGAAGTCGATAAAGTGATTCCTGAGATTTTAAGACTCGATCCTGATGTGATCGTTGTGACAGGAGATCACTCAACTCCCGTTATCTTGAAGGCCCACAGCTGGCATCCAGTTCCTTTCATGATAAAGTCCAGATACGTTAGAATGGGAACGTCAGCAAGGTTCGATGAGTTCGAGTGTGCAAAAGGAAGTCTAGGTACTTTCTACGCCGTAGATGTTATGACACTCGTACTGGCTCATGCCGGAAGGCTTGAAAAATACGGAGCATGATATGGATTTTTATTTTCCTATCATTGGCTTTGGGGGCGCTGCTTGGCGCCCTATTTTGGTTTCCCATCTTTACCATAGTTATACCCTTGGTTCTCTTCTTCATATTTAGAAACCATCCTCGTGAAATTTTCTATCTTTTTCTCATAATACTGGGCGGAGTATTAATGAGCAACCCATGTGTTGAGAGTGGCGAGTACGAAATAGTTGGTTTTGTTGAGAGGGAGAATGCAAACTCCTCTGTATTGAAAAACGTCAGGATACTGGATGGTGATAGATGGGTTCGTTACAACAAAAGGATCATCATACTAGAGAAGATTCCTGCAGGTTACTACATTTATTCTTTCGGCTGTATAAAAGGAAATCTGTTCTTTCCAAAATATGCGAAGGTGATAAAAGAGATCAAAAACTTAACCACGATCTCTTGGGAGATGAGGAGAAGTTTTGGAGACTTTGTGAGAAAAAATGTTGGGAGCGAATCCTTGATTCTATCGGTACTCTTTGGAGAGAGGAGAAAGAAGGAGATAGAAGAGAGTGGTCTGTCTTATCTTTTCGCGGTGTCAGGACTCCACGTGGGACTCTCGTATATATTTTTCAACACCTTGATATCTTTCATAACGTGGCGGAGAATCCTGAGGAGTTCCCTCTCTTTGATCTTCACAGGTATATATGTATCATCCATAGCTACCCCTTCGGCTTTCAGAGCATTTATCATGATTTTCCTGTGGGAGATATTCCACATGATGGGTAAGAAGAGACATCCTCTAGAGATCATGAGTATAGCGGGTACTTTCATGCTATTTTCAGATCCTTCCCAGATATTATCTCCTTCATTCCTGATGAGCTTTGGAGCGACTTCTATGATCCTACTGGCGTTGAGCAGATCGAAGAATGTTTTTATAGTATCCCTTTATGCCTATTTAGGAGCACTCCCTTTTCTTGCTTTATTCTTCCAAAAGATTCATCCTTTATCTTTTTTAATAGGGATTCCCACTTCTTTTCTCATTATTCCCATGTTTTGGACGAGCATTGCTTCCTTTTTCCTGTACACTGTGAGCTTAAAAACACTGTCCTCACTTCTTATAAAAGGCATGTCGCCTTTTGAAAAACTGCTGGAATGGATTCTGAAGATTTCATCAAATACGTTGAAACTGAACGTATCGTTTCCATTCTACATCATCTTTGTATGTTTGCTCTTTCTCATCTTTCTCTTACATTTTGAACAGACTCCATAAAACTTTATATCGTGAGTATCAATGGAGAAACCAGTCTCCTTCTCCAACCTTTCGATCAATTCTTTAACGAGTTCATCGTTTATTTCAACTATCCTTCCGCATTCTTTACAGATAAGGTGCTGGTGGTAAGCGTTATCCCTTTCCACTATTTCGTATCTGTACATACCATCTCCAAAATCGAGTTTTCTCAGAAACCCCAAATCCGTTAAAAGCTCAATGGTTCTGTAGACAGTGGCTTTACTTATTCTGTATTTCTTACCAAGGAGAATCCTGTAAACGTCCTCTGCTCCAAGATGTTTATCATCAGATTCCATAAAGACTCTGAGGACAGCTTCCCGTTGAACTGTCATTCTGTACTTTCTTTTTTTCAACTCACTCCTTAGAAGATCGTAAACCATTAAGATGTTCACCTCCTCATATGTTCATAATAGGTTTTATGTCTATTTTCCATCCCGTCAATTTGGCGGCAAGCCTTGCATTCTGCCCTCCTTTTCCTATGGCGAGGGAGAGTTGAGTTGGTGGAACCAAAACTCTCGCTACTTTTCTCTCTGCATCCAGAACTTCGACTTCTATGACAGAAGCAGGTGCTAAGGCGTTGGCTATGAACTGTTTTGGATCTTCGGACCATCTGAGAACATCCAGTTTTTCCCCCTTTATCTCCTTTAAGATAGCTGCTATTCTGCTGCCTCCTTCTCCTATACATGCCCCCACAGGATCCACCTGCGGGTTATTTGAGGATACAGCAACTTTTGTTCTGATACCTGGTTCTCTGGCAATAGCCTTCACTTCAACGACACCGTTTTCTATCTCCGGTATCTCCAGCTTCATGAGACCTATTATGAAATCTGGTACCGTTCTGCTCACCAGAATTTTCGGTCCTTTCGTTGTTTTCTTAACATCAAGTATGTAAACCTTTATGAGGCTGCCCGCTGAGAGCTCCTCGCCTGGTATCCATTCTCTCTTTGGAAGTCGCGTTTCAAGTTTTCCGATCCTTATATCCGCCCAATCAGCCGTTACCCGTATTATCTCCGCTGTCGTAACGGACCCTTTAAGTTCCGAATACTGCTCGTACTGTTTTTCTTTCTCAAGTTCTCTGATTTTCTGTATGAGAACCTGCTTTGCTGTTTGAGCAGCAATTCTACCGAATTTTCTGGCGTTCAGCTCTCTCTTCACAATCGAACCTATCTGGGCTTCTGGATCTATTTTCTTCGCTTCTTCCAATGATATCTGAAGTGCCGGGTTTTCAACGCTTTCAACAACTTCCAATATCTGATACAGCTTTATACTACCTGTATTCCTATCTATCTTCACCTCCACGTTTCTCGAACTACCAAAATTTTTTCTGTAGGCACTCATGAGTGCCTTTTCAAGAATCTGAAAAACTTCCTCTTTGGATATACCTTTTTCTTCTTCAAGTTGATCCAGAGCTTCCAACAGACCTATGTTCATACAGATTCACCTCCTTTAGAACTCAACCTCAAGTCTGGCTTCTTTCAGATCTTTAACATCTATATCCTTCAGAACCTTCCCATCCAGGACTTTAACAACACCATTTTCGTATCCCTTGATCCTTCCTATTATCACCCTTCCATCCTTGAAGATGAATTTTGCGAGTTTCCCGGTGAACCTTATAAAATCCCTCTCATCTCTCAAAGGTCTGTCCAATCCAGGTGA
>Ga0190304_1000537_pt1 | contig 17782 bp, 21 predicted proteins | sample 48700712_MG_FD_161670 | JGI IMG/M metagenome (GOLD analysis project Ga0190304, IMG submission 161670) | Hydrothermal vent sediment bacterial communities from Southern Trench, Guaymas Basin, Mexico - 4870-07-1--2_MG | ecosystem: Environmental > Aquatic > Marine > Hydrothermal vents > Sediment ...
ATCATGCCGGATTTTCACATCTGTTCTCAATAAATTAGCGGATTTTAAAGCTCTACGAACCTCTTCACCACGCTCCTTCTTCACCTTCACACATACCATGCTTTTGGTTCTCTTCATCTTCGGTATGATATGGAAGTTCTTGCGAGTAAGCTTATTTATTGCTGCCATAATAAATAGGCGGGCGTTGGATTGAAATTTAAAAAGGGAACATGAGGGAATAATAAATTGTTCAGGGAGCAATAGAGGCTGTCCAACAATTCAAAAACGGAATAAAAAGAGAGGCAAATAGGGCTTCAAATAAAAAGAAGTGATTTTTTAGTGCCAAAAGTAATTGCGGGGCAGCCTCAGCATATTCCGGAATATTTTGTTGGGGCATTCATCACATAAACATCACCCCCGCCTCTTTTACATTCATCGGGTAGTTCCTCGGCTCACTTCCCATCACCTTCTTTATCGCATGCTCGAATTCTTCCATCCCCACCGCTCTCTTATTCTTCTTCACTGTGAGCATCCCTGCTTCTGTTGCTATCGCCTTTATATCCGCACCAGTGGCATTCTCGGTAAGTTCAGCCAGTTTATCAAGATTCACATCCTTCTTCAGCTTCAGTCGGGCTATATGTATCTTAAATATTTTCTTTCTCGCTTCCCTATCCGGTACCGGTATCTCTATAACCCTGTCAAATCGTCCTGGTCGCAGTAAAGCGGGATCGAGTATATCGGGTCGGTTTGTAGCTCCTATTATTCGCACATTACCCCTGGGATCAAATCCATCTATCTCAGCCAGTAACTGCATCAATGTTCGCTGCACCTCCCGTTCTCCTGAACTACCATCCTCTATCCTCCTCGCTGCTATTGCATCTATCTCATCAACGAATAGTATAGAAGGCGCTTTCTCTTTCGCCATTGCAAACAGCTCCCTCACCATACGCGCACCCTCGCCTATGTACTTCTGTACCAGCTCTGAGGCTACAACCCTTATGAAGGTAGCTGATGTACGTTTCGCAACTGCCTTTGCTAACAGTGTCTTCCCTGTACCCGGCAATCCAATAAGGAGAACACCTTTTGGGGGCTCCACACCCACACGCTCAAATCGCTCTGGTGCAGTCAGCGGTAATTCAACCACTTCCCTTATCTCTTCTATCTGCTCATCCAGCCCTCCTATCATCGTGTAGTCCACATCTGGTGACTCTATTACTTCCATACCGCAGACAGAGGGGTCCTTTGCAGAGGGGAGCACACTTACCACCGCCAGCGATTGCTGATTCAGAGCTACCTGAGCACCCGGAACAATCTCGCTCGGCTCCACATACTGCGTGTATGTCACCACAAATTGTGGACCCGTACTGCTCCTCACTACTATCCTCCTATCATCTATCACATTCACAATAGTCCCAACCAGCAGTGGCGGAGCGCGTAATTTCTCCAGTTCTGACCTTAACCGTTTTATCTCTCGCTCATAGCGAACTCGCATCTCCTGATAATATCTACTTTCCTGCTCTATCTTCTCCAGTTTATCTCGCAGCAGAATGTTTGCCTCCTCCAACTGCCTCATCTTATCCTGTAGAAACCTTGAATACTCCTCACCATACGAAACGCCGCCCTCTGACTTCATATTACCACTCATTATTTACTTCTACACTCTGCTATATAAATAGATAATGAGCGGAGGGGGGAAGAATGAGATGACAGAGTGTGAGATATGCGGCGTGGAGATAAAGAAAGGGCATGCGCGTTATATCCAGATAGGGACTTCAAAACTGAGGGTATGCGAAGCCTGTGCGCGTTATGGAACTGCTGTGGTGGAACCAGAGAAGAAGAACAGCTCTTCGTTGCTTGCACGGAAGAGAAATCTGCACCATAAAGAGATGGATATAGAGATAGAAGAGCTCGATATGGATATGGATATGGATGATTATGGTCGCAAGGTGAAAGAAGCGAGGGAGAAAGCGGGCTTGAAGCAGGAAGAGCTCGCCAAGATGATCAATGAGAAGCATTCATTGTTGCGAAAGATAGAGAACAATGCGATAACGCCCACCGAGGAGGTACGGATGAAGATAGAACGTGTTCTGAAACCTTACCTTTGAGTATCACAAATACGAATGCATCATAGCTCTCAGACTCACTCTGCCGCTGTAATTACCTCAGGGTGTTCCACAGGGTACAAAGAGTTTGAAATCCACCGTGCTTTTCCCATCAGGTGAAATATTAATATTCACGTAAAAGCGTCTTGGCTCTCCCAGTTCCCAGTTCCTAGTTCCTTATACTCATCGTCTATCCTCGCTGCTATCACATCGCCTATGGGCGTGAGTGTGGATGTGGCACCCGATTCATTGCTCAATCCCGTCCCATTCACTTCTATATCAATCACTATATTCTATTCCCGGTGTTCCACACCGTTGGATACTCCGGCGTGCTCATATCTTCATCACCCAGCACTTCTCGGCTCTCTCCAGGATCATAAATGTACCCACTTAAACCTGTCCTATCCACTGCCGTTACATTCACCACATACTCCCCGCTGTCATAATAAAAACTCATATTTAAATCTTCCGCTGACCCATTATCATGGATTATCCTGACGCTCTCCACCACAAGAGGTGTTTTCTGTTTCTGGTGGTTTCCCAGCTTTTCCTGCATCCACCAATCCATATCCATACCATTCATCTCTACCCGGTGTACCAAGGTCATCAGCAGTCATTTGCAATCTCTGCCTTACCTGCGTATTATCGTATCCTGGGTAGACAGACCAGCGCTGCTGTTCCACTTACCATCGGACATGAGACCGAGGTTCCGTTCATCGGGAAATAGCCGCCATTTAAGCCGGTTGATGTGATACTCACGCCAGGTGCTGCCAGTTCAACCGCCGGACCGGTACTCGAGAACCACACTCTGTTATCATACTGATCCGTTGCTCCGACTGCAATCACATTCTTAAATCTCGCTTATATCTCGCAGGGCAAATTACAGCGTCCGTTACATTGCCTGCGTTACCCGCAGCCCCTATCCGCAGAATATCGGCATTGTATGCTGCATCACTCCATGGCTTGATTCCTGGGTCTCCTTCGCATACCCTGTATTGGAATTATCAGGGAACACTTTAACCGCGTACAGGTCTGCTTCAGGAGCCACACCTATAACTTCTATTCCATTCCTCCTATCGCTCCGACAATGCCCGCGCAGTGGGTCCCATGCCCTAAAAATCTGGATGGTTGTAATCAATAGCCACGGAGGTATTAGAGTTTCTGTTCGTGCTGTTGTCTGTGGCATTCACCCGAAGATGGTAGTCCCCCGGGTGGAGTGCCGAATGGAACAGTGATCCACGATATATGAATTGCCGGGTGTGGTGCACTTCAAATACAATACACCGGCACCTCATGCATGCCATTACTTGCATTGTATCATTGTATATCATTACAACAGGCAGTGATGACGTAAGGTTACTGCTTGCACCATTACCCACGCTGTCAGTCAATGGAGTCAGTTCTACGCTGCTTATATCATCAGCACCGTTGTCATCAACTGCACTCACTTCTATCATGACTGGTGTGGTATCAGGGACATGGACTCAGCGATAAGTATCGGGTGTTATCACAACCTCAATTATCTCAGGAGGTATATTATTCACGCTCACGTTGATCACAGCCTGGTCTCCTGTTACTCCATGCATTGCATTGCTCTCAATACCACTCTAAAAACTATCAACTATCAACAGATTTATCAGCTTCTCCAGCTTCTTCTGTTCCATCTTACCGCTTCTCTCTTTTCTCTCCACCCCCTCTCTAAGTATCACACTGTATGGTTATTAACCACTTAAACATTTTTCTATTCCGTCCCTCTATTGATTGGATTGATCATGGCATGGGGAACCAGAATCAGAATCAGATAAGAGTGATAAAGCTGGGGGGTAGCTTGATAGAAGAAGGTAGGGCTATTATTCGCACTCTACGTGATTTTGCAGCAAAGAAGAATCTAACACTGGTAATAATTCCCGGTGGTGGTCCCTTCGCAATGACCGTGCGGACTCTTGCGGGTAAACTATCGGATGAGGCTGCGCACTGGATGGCTGTGCTCGCAATGCACCAGTATGGCTTTTTCCTCGCAAATGGTGAGTTCCCTCTGGTGGAGAGTCTGGATGATATAATAGAGAGGGACGTAACTATCTTACTGCCTTATAAAATCCTGAAAGCCGATGACTGCTTGCCTCATACATGGGACGTCACATCTGATACGATAGCAGCATTTATTGCCTATAAACTTGGTGAGAGGTGCTTCATAAAACTAACGGACGTGGATGGGTTTCTGGATGCTGAGGGTAGAATAATAGAGAGGGTGGATATAAAGGAGATTGCGAAGAGGAGCGATGATAGTACCTGCACCTGCATTGACAATGCACTGCCCGACTTTTTGTTACAGCATAAGATGTATTGCATAATAGTGAATGGCAGATTTCCTCGCAGGGTGAAGGATGTACTTGCTGGTAAGATGAAGAACACGTGCTGCACAAAACTCTGCTAATTGAGATTGAAAATAGAAAGAAAGTTTTTTAATGATAAAGCCCAAAACATATTCAGGGGCTCGTAGCTTAGCACGGTTAGAGCGCCCGGCTCATAACCGGGCGGTCAAGGGTTCGAATCCCTTCGGGCCCACTTCGCTTTCGCTTTCACTCCTCCTCCCTCAAATACCGCCTGATCAGATTCTCACCTTCTTCTGTATTGAATAACGGCAGGTCCCACAGCTGGGTTATCTTATATCTCGTTACGGTGACAGTGACATTCTTCGCTGCTCTTGGGTCGTATCCTTCCTTTTCATAGCCATGCCTTACAACCATAATCCCCCTTCTCTGCCAGCTCGGCGTATCTTTCAGGTTTATCCCCATCTGAAACAGTATCTCATGCACATCCTCTGCTTTCATACCCCTCAACCGCTTCTCTGCCTCTCTGGCACTCAATCCACTCTCTATCAAGCCGTAATATCCATAAGCATTGATATGATTCCGCCACGCTTCTGCCTGTCTCTGTGCAAAATATGCTACCACTTCTTCATCACCACAGACAGGAATTACTCGCGCATCAAATGCAATTGGATCCTTAAAATCCAGGGCGATGGTAAGAGCACTGGCAAGGAAACTGGCAATTATAGAGTCCAGTTTCTCTATCCGACCCCTGAATGGTACAAACCTGAAATACAGACTTATCTCATCGGAGAAGATATATGCGAGCAATGGGTCAAAGCCACTCTTAACAAAGAATAATTCCGTCGAATCCACTATACCTTTCACAAATCGCTCGTCATACGGCTTCTGGAACTTATGCTCAAGCAATACACGCTTGAAATTCCTGCCATCTGCACGTACGATTAAAGGGGTGCTTGCTCTTATCCCCGCGTATATCTCCCGCTCTTTATCAACTATATATCGCTTCTGGTTCCTGAAGTTCATTCGCTATCATTAATTCTTCTATTGCTTCTCTCACTTCTTCTCCTCAGCTCTTTCTCCTTCCGCCTCCCCTTTATTCTCACTCCTTTTTCCCCTATTCTTCCTTTTCACATGTTTTATCAGTACTATATCCCCAATCGCTATTACCCAGCGATAAGGGATGATAACACCCTTCTTATTGCCCACATCAAAAGCGTTTGGATTTATATTCGTCACTGCCAGCCCTGATATCCGCCTCCCCTTTATGTCCACATTCACATCCTCTATTTTTCCTACGTACACTCCCCTGTCCGTGTATATATCCTGCCCATATAGTGAAGACAACTCTATCTCCATGATATTATTTAAGGACAAAGGCTATATATATAAAATTCAACCGATAATAAGGGTAATAAGATGCAAACGTCTATTCAACTGTGTAAATTCATGGGAATACCTATAAGATTGCATTTTACTTTCCTCTTCATCTTCTTCGCTATTATCTTCAGTTTTGCTAACTGGCCTCAAACGGAGACTACTCGTATACCGCTGGGTCTCGGTGGTCTCGAGCTCAGCCTGGTTATGCGTTACTCACTATCCACTATTGCTGCTGTCCTGTTCTTTTTCACATTACTGCTCCATGAGATGGCGCATTCTTTCGTGGCAATGCGCTTCGGGACGAAGATACATAGCATCACGCTCTTCTTCTTCGGTGGGCTGGCGATGATGGAGGATATACCAAGGAGTCCAGATAAGGAATGGAGGATTGCAATTGCGGGACCATTGATGAGTTTAGCACTGGGGGGGCTCTTTTTCCTATTTTATCTGGGACTGAAAGCCCTCAATTCGATATATCGTCCTGTTGCGATCCTCGTGCTGACTATCGGATTGTTTAATGGTGCACTCGCAGTCTTCAATTTATTACCGGCATTTCCAATGGATGGCGGTCGTATACTGAGAGCGCTTCTCGCTAAGCGAATGACATTTTTAAAAGCGACGAGGAGAGCGGCATTGATAGGCAAGCTATTTGCATTTGCTCTTGTCATAATGGGTTTCTCATACGACCCTTTCACATTCATCCTGACCGGTGAATGGAGTCCGAACTTATGGCTTCCTCTACTGGCTATCTTCCTGTTCATGGCAGCGACGGAGGAGGAGAGAGCGACTGCTACCTTTGCCATACTGGATGGTATAAAGGTAAAGAACGTGATGAGGACCGAACGGACAACAGTGCCGGAGGATATCACACTCTCGGAGCTCGTGAATGCTATGCTTACTGATAAGATAACCGAATATGCAGTAGTGGATGCAAGAGGCGACTTAAAAGGGTTTGTTACGCTCGACGCAGTGAAGAAGATACCTTATGATCAGCGATATTTTCTACACGTCTCTGACGTGATGATACCCTATGATGGTCCTCATGATGCACTGTTGAGCGAAGCTCCGGCATCAGAAGCGTTGAAACGGATGTTGAAGGATAGAAAGAGTGTCCTAGCAGTGATAGAGGAAGCAGGAGGGGAGCTCATAGGGATAATAACGAAGAAGGACCTCTCTATTTATATAGAAATGCTGCGCGGGGGTGCGGGTGCAATAGAAAGTAGATGACGATCAACTCAATTTTTCACCTTTCACCTCTTAAGCGCTCCCGCTTTCATTCTCGTTCTTGCCCCTGCTCCTTTTAGTGTGCCTGAGACGCGAATCACTCGGATAGCTGTTCGTACACCATCCACCGAGTGAATACATGCTAAGGCTGCTCTCACCTTCTCTACTGTTCTATGCGCACATCTCAAAACCCCAATCCCAATGCCCGAATCGTAGTTTACCAGCCATAATCTACTCTCGCTCGCCCCTGTATCGCCATATAATGAATAAATAGAATCCCAGATGGCATTCTGTAACTCATGCTTACCCACTTCACCATCACATATAGCTTCAAACAGGAGATACCGCCTCTTTTCCCTCATAGTTATGCCAACAAATTATAATTGCTCCACCTCTCTTCCTTTCTTCCACCGCCTCGTCAGTATGCCAGCGGGGATTTCACTCAATGCCATTATTGCCTCCTCTCTTTCCATGCCACATAGCGATGCGAGCGCAATCATCTCCCGTGGTGCCCTCAAGTCATAAATGGAGCGGTTGTTTGTGGTTAACAGTGGCATAACATGGTATTTCCGTATGAGTTTCAAATTCTCATGCAGCCGCTTCAGGATACGTACCCGCTCACCCCTCCTGCTCTTTATTATTGGATTCAGATTGAATTCGATGGCAATGCCATTCTTCGCTGCATACTTCAGCATCAGAATCTGATACTTCAACTCCTTCCCTTTCCACTTCTCTCCACACGGATGTGTCAGCACATCTACCCGGTAGTCTTTCACCGCTGCCATATTTATCTTCTCTTCACCACCATGAACCGCTATTAGCGGAACTCTCGACCAGTAGTGCCTCAACTTTCGCTTCAATTCAGATACGGAATCAGTCCTTATCTCAATGCCCATGTATATATATGGGTTAAGGTTACGTGAAGGCATGATCACTCCATTGTTATTGTTACTGTTATACACACATATGGCGGTATACCCGAATCTCCGCGCAGCTCGGAGCATCTCATCAGCAGGCATCCCGGGCTGTAAGTGCACATTAAGCAAGAAGAAGCTGGGCATTGGATTTACAAATAATTTAACATCAGGTGCATTTATTTTATTGTATTACACCAACCCAGAAGTAATCTCTTCATAAATACCGTAAATAACGATCACAGCCACGGTAAGATACAATACACTTACTGCACCAAGGGTGCCGAACATATTCGCAATTACAAGCAAAGCACTTAAAAGACCACAACCCATCATTGCAATCTTTATAGTGTATCGCTCCACAGCCCTCTTTATCACTTTTAAGCCCCGGCTATGACCATAAATAGGGAGTCCAGAATCGCGAACCATTGCTCTTATATCTCTCATTTCCAGTCCTGGCGATAATTTTAGCCATAGCAGTGCGATTATCATTGCACCTACGACCACTATTGTCAAATTGGCTACTGCTCTTACCGCAATTTGCCAGCCCGCGTGTGGTACTGACATGAGAGGGGGGAACCAATCCATGGGTCCATAAATCGGACTCAGATAATACATTAAACCAGATACTGCCGTTCCTGTTTCATCATACACACCCAAAATTGTAGTCCCATGTGAATAGAGCACTCTTCCCAGAGCCTGTATGCCCGCTTGTAGTGCCATGCCCAAATTGAAAAACACCAGTGGAACAACGATCGCATACGAAAAATGCGCAAGCTTAATAGGAAATTTAACTCTACCCCTGCTTGCTCTTCTTTTCAAATATCCCGGTATTCTTATCTCTATACGAGCACACACCAGATAAACCACGAGGAAGAACAAAGCGATTGTTGCGATAAGTGCGATAAAGTGATGTTGAAAGAGGAAAACCATTCCCGCCTTGGACATCTCATATGGCTCTACTTGCTGCGTTATTTCCATCCATCCTGGTATTACTCCTACCACCCCACCTCCGGCATCATGTATTAGACTTATAAGCCCTGTAATTATCTGGTGCGAAACACCCGCAACGATAAAAAGCCCCACTCCAGAGCATATCCCCCATTTCGACACCACTTCCTCCATATAATATATGAGCATCCCCCCGAAGAAGACCTGAAGGAAGAGTAAGCATGAAATGAACCGCGGAGATACACCAAGTTGTGATGCTATATCCTGATTGGGCATATAAAAGCCCCTAACGTAAGTAAAGCTTGTGAAAAGTACGAAGCAAAGAACGAGCAGTTTCTGCATGTTCAGATAAAATGCCTGGTCCTCTGGATTGGTTAAGTCGAGCTTCATTATCTTTGGACCTGCTAAAATCTGTAAAATAAGCGAAGCATTTATGATTGGCATAATACCAACAGCACTGAGTGAGAATCTTTGCCCCGCAAAGAGTGCTCGCCATCTACCGAAGAGGTCTATCGCTTCTGGTGATAGCCCGAAGAGGGGGATATTGCCCAGGGCAAAATAGAGAATGAGTATGGCGAAAGTAAGCAGGAGTCGTGTTTCAAGAGGAACATGCCTTTTTGGACGTTCAACCATTGGGATTTTACTTAAAAGAGGTGCTAACCTAGATCTCCATCTTTTCACGCACGAGCTCACCTCCCTCCCCTTGCCGTCCTTACCCGATCCTATACCATACCAGAAGGGAAATAGTATATAAAACTTTTTGCTCATTCATTACATCTTATCCAATCCTATCCAATCCTGTAGGCATTCTTTCTTCACGATTGAGTGCTGAAACTGATTAGTATATGATAAAACTTCGGCTTGACCTACGATGATGAATTCGTTAAGATTAAGTTACACGAACATATAAACAGGGGGCTATCGTGATTATAGGGCTTTATAACAAACTCGTTGAGTTTGAATTCCGTCAGTGAAGTCAAAAGGGCCATTGAAATCACCACCTCCACTTATATCACACGCCCAGTCTTCTTCTGCATGAATCTCTCTTAAAACTCTTCTATTGACTCTATGCCCAGGTATCCTGAGATATTCAGGTTCCCACGGGTGCCCTTCGGTCCAGGGCCAGTAAGAACGAGACACCCACTGTTTCGTTCTGGAGTTATAGTCGTGTCTATAAAGAACATAGTAATCGTATTTTCCATTGTGCGATTATTATAACACTAATAGTGCCATATGACCCATACTATGTTTACCATCCCTATACATAATCAACATTCTCTTTCTCACCACCTCCGCCTTCGTTTACTAAGCTGCGTTATGAATGAAGTCTCTTCCACCGACAATCCTTTCTTAAGGCAGAATCGCACACGGTCGAAATCGCCAAGATATCTATCGACGGCGTTGGGACTGTGGTGAGTTTCCCTTGCGATGTCCGACGTAGCTTTTTTAGCCCGGAGCGTTTTTTCACAGATGATCTTTTTATGCGTTGTGCTTCTACCCAGGTCATGTACGGTGCCCCTGCGTGGCAGTACCACGCTGTTCTCACGTTCGTATTCGGTGATATTCCCATGGATGGTCGTCGTGGAGCACGAGAGGATGAGTGATAGGTGATAGGTCAGTCTCAGCCAGTGTTCCACCTTGCTTGTCCGTTTCATGTAACATCCTTGCAATAGCACTCTTTCGAACCTCCTTCTGTGGGACGCTCTCCACTTTCTTCTTGAAGTCTTCTCTTCATAAGTGACCGCCGATAGGACAACGGGACGCAATCGGAGATCCTTCATGCACTTCCCATAACCTCCTTTCTCCTCTTTTGCCACTGCGAACCAGAGCATCTGCTCCATTCTGAGACTCGTTATCGGTGGATAGTACTGCTCAACGATGGACTTCAGTTCTTTGACCAACAGCCCGATGACCTTTGGTCCGCCCAACTTCGGGATTTCAGCCGATATGAAGCTGGATACCGCGGTCTCAAACGTTTTATCCAGCAGCGGTGCATAGATGCTCTGCTGTGTATTCATGCTCAAATTGTTGCCTCCCTCCCTTACACGGCTCACGATCCACGGAGTTCAACACCAGTATCTTGTCTAATCGGTCTTTGTACGCTGGGTCTCCTCTGTATTTGCGGTATAACGCCTGCTAATCACGTGTCAATCGGTCTGAGACCTGGACGAGAAAAACGATTTCTTTTGTTATGTAGCCCTTTTCTGTAAGATACGCAACACGGGAGAAAGTCAGGATATAGCGCTTGATCGCCGTTAGAGTGTGTTTTAGTGCCCTTTCAATCTCAGTGTAGGTTCTTTGCTCCATGAAAAGCCTGACGGTTTCTACCTTGTGTGATACGCCTGTGGACCGATGTCTTTTTGCTGCGCTCGTGTTGGAACGATCACGCTACACTTTACGAGTTCCTTAATGTCTCGCCTCACCGTTTCTGACGCCGCAATTCAAGAGCTTTGCTGCAATGTCCTCCTGCATAAGCGATAAACCCCTTGGTCCCAGACTTTATGTGTAACCCTGTTGCCTCCTCTCATTCCGAAATACCATTTTATGTCGTATTGTACATATGTGCTATGTAGAGGAGATCATATGACCTAATAGTAATTTGACACCAGAAATGGTGTACCAATCTACCACCAACCACGATAGCGGGGAATTATATGTGGAAAAAAGAAAATTATTGTTGCTGGTGCTGGAACAGGAAAAACATTCACATTTAAGGGGAAAGAGGAGTACAAGAGGTATAAAGAGACAGTTGAGTGGTCTTTCGGTAATATTAAGCATAATCCAATACTACGGATTGGTATCGTCTCAGAAATGTTGATAGCCCTTTATAGCTATCGCTTCCCTGCTTGTGCCTTCTCTGAAGTATATGCCCGCCTCCTGTGGCATTGCCCTGCCTATAATACTCATATCCACCTCATCCTGCAGCCGCTTCAGATCCGCTTCGCTAATTCCGGCATCGAGCGTAAAGAGTAGTTCATAGTCGCCACCATAGTAAATGGCAAGTTCTAATGGTACCTCATTACTCGATACAGGCACTTTCTCCTTATATAACTCAAATCCCACATGACTACGTCGCCCCAATTCCGCAAGTGAAAGTGCGAGTCCATCACTTATATCAATCATAGAAGTGACCATACCGGAGTCTGCGAGGATTATTCCTTCCTTTACGCGCGCTATGGGCTGAAACAGAGCTCGTTTCGCGGCTACCTTGAGATCATCTGAAAAATTCATACCCTCTTCTATTATCTTCAAGCCCACAGCGGCATTTCCTAAGCGTCCTGTCACACCAAGGAGGTCCCCTACCTTAGCAGTGGACCTCTTCACCGGTTTGCTCACAAATCCAAAGCATGTACCCGTCAGGATAAGCTCTTTGCTCTTTGTTACATCACCTCCAACCACAACAACATTGTATGCTGATGCACATGCCTCTATACCAGCCATAAGCGCATCTAAAAAATCTGTATCCGTATGTTCAGGAATGCCCATTGCAATAACGAACGCAAACGGATGAGCACCCATCGCCGCTATGTCGCTCAGGTTCACAGCAACCGCGCTCCAGCCCATCTGGAACGGTGAGATGCCACTTGGGAAATGTGTGGAACTCTGGACTGTATCTGTGGTAACAACGAGATAGTGGTAGCCTGTCTTTGCACTTCTCAGGTCTATAACCGCGCAGTCATCTTCTCCTGCACCCACTGTTACAGCTTCATTGCTCGCTTTAAATCGCCTGGTTATTCGTTCTATCAGACCTACCTCGCCAAGTTCTTCTATAAAATGCTTATGACTGTTACGCATAGCTATACCTCTACCCCGGCATGTAATAAAAAGTAAGAGTGAGAATAGTTAAAAATGTTTATCTTGGCTTTGTTTGGTAATTGTTGGACAGCTTTGTGAATAAGAAAAAGAGGAAAAATCCCGTAGTTTTTTCTTCTTCGCTAAGGCTGAGCTATTGGCAGAAAGGAAAAGGACAGGTATTCATGCGAAATTATGTAAGTGAGGACCTGGGCGTTAAAACCTGAGAACAAAGGAATTAAAAGGTTATCATCTATCTTATTGACTACTGTCTCGACTATCGTCGCTGTCCCTGCCATTACCAGTATTAGCAGCCATGACCATGGATACGAGTTCAAGAAGACGAACCCTATGAGCATGTCCACGCCAAACTCCGCCGTGCAACCCTCTACAGACCTGTCCTTCAGCTCTGGTATCGGTATCCATCTCCTGCCGAACCGTTTGCCGAATATGGCTGCGAATGCGTCTCCTATCGTTGTCATCAGTATAGCGGCTATGGCAATCTCCTTGTAAAAGACGCTAATAGCTATTATAGCACCTATGAGGAAGAAAATATTGCCGCTCAATCTCTCCTTCTCATTCTCCCGGTAAAGTTTGTGAAAGAAGGGTAATTTTAGCTTCAGGTCGAGCCTGATAAACTCTACCTCCAGGGATAGTATCAAGAACAGGGTCATTGATAGCAATATTACCTCCTTGGGCAGAAAGTAGTAAAATATGACTATCAGTACGGAAGTGCCGTGTACCGCCTTTCTCTGGAGTTCCCTCTTCAGACTGAATTCTTGAGCTCTCATTGCAAATATTTACCCCCCTCTAATTAAATACGCAATTATTGATAATTCAACAAGATGAACGATAAAACACCCGCTATCAAGCTCGAAAATTGGATCATACTTTAAGATTTAAGAGGGAGGTTGAAGTAAGATGAAGCGGGATACAAAGCAGAGAAGCCGCTGGATAAGCAAAGTTGAACGGTGCGGTGTTGCGGTGTGACCAGCTAAAAAACTTCTTTCTTTAGCGAATAAAAATAGGGATGCGTGATGGGAAAATCTGACAGGGGATTGGATTTAGGATTCGATGCAACACTTTCTTTCTAAAGAAAGAACCTGTGCTAAGAAAGGATATAATTCTTTAGGGATAATGTAGAAGGAGGGAGATGGTAAAACAGATAAGCGGGAGTTGTTGTGGAAAATAGTGCATAACATAATATAGTTGGTATTGATTTTGAACCCGTTAGCGGTGCTGGCATCGAGAGCGAATTATATAATCGCATTGGGTGATTTAATCAGGCATATCCCAAAGGAGGGTGTAGAGATTCCTGTTTATTTAGCAGATTCTATTCTGGTGAGCAGGAAGATGAAGTTCACAGGGGAATGGGTGAATAGATAAAAAAAACTTACTGTCAAACGTGTTGGGTGTAAGAGAGCTTGGCATCTTTAACAGAACTCTACGCTAAAATAAAGAGATTGAAGAAGGAGGGCAAGAACAAGATTTGGACGAGGCTGCTTAAGAATTCGTTTGCACCTTTGCTGATGGGTAAGTTTGATTTTGTGGTGGGTAATCCGCCGTGGGTTCGCTGGGGTTACATGCCAGAGGGTTACAGAGATGCAACACTCAAATTGTGGAAGGAATAGGGGCTTTTCTCGCTATGCGGCATGGATGTTCGACTTAGTGCGGGTGAGAAGGGTTTCTCGATGCTCTTTACTTACGTTGCCGCAGACCGCTACCTCAAGAAGGGAAAGAAGTTGGCGTTTCTCATAACACAGGAAGTTTTCAAGACGAAAGGTGCTGATGAGGGCTTCAGAGGATTTAAAGTGAAAAATACGCCTGTAAAAGTAGTTAAGTATGAAATAGAATTTGGGGATTTCTTATGCTGATGCACTGAAGCGGACAGAGAAGGTGGAAATGCAGGCTAAACCAATTGGAACACCTGTAAGCTCATGGCAAACGTTTGAAGCTAAATCAGAAAGGATTTTAGATACACTGAGATGGAGAATGAGGGTCACCGGGAAGTTTCGGTACTATCCAAAAATGCACATGCGCTGGCTAAACGATATTACGAGCAGAAGGATTTGGCCACGTGTCAGGAACTCACGGAACTTATGTTTATAATTAAACCAGAAGGGTCTTAAAAAGAAGAACCGGTCTTTTCTTTTTTTCTTTTATATCTTTGCAGTAAATACTTATTATCTATTGGTTGTTTAGTATTTATTAGACAGCCTAAAGGTGGAAAAAAATGTTAGAAGTATTGACAAATCCGAACAAATTTTTTGAAACGAGGAAGAAAGGAAGGGAGAATCTGAAGATACCTGTGTTTATCGTTTTGATAAGTGGGATAATCGGAGGCATATCTGCTTTTTTATCGAGCAGCATAATGATGGAAGCAATGGCAAAAACACTCCCGCCAGAAGCGCAGGGCTTTATGTCGTTCATGCCCATTAGCACTGCTATTGGAGCTGTAATATTTTCTTTCATTATCTGGCTAATCGTCGCAGCGGTATTCTTCGGCATATCCTGCATATTCAAAGGCGAGGGAAACTTTAAGCGAACTCTTGAATTCGTTGGATACGGCTATATCCCCACGATAATCGGTGGGCTGATAAGTCTCGTGCTTGTCTATAATTTCATTACAACCGTGCAAATTCCAACGATAACGACAACAGACCCAACAAAGATCAAAGAAGTAATTGCACCGCTGATGAAAAGTCCGATGATGATGCTTTCTTCTGCCGTTGGCATGCTCTTCATGCTGTGGAGTGCGAACATCTGGGTCTTCGGGCTGAAACATGCGAGGAATCTCTCAACAAAGAACGCATTGATTACCGTTGCCATACCAGTAGCTGCTTATATCCTGTATTCGGTATATCGGATGTTGGGGTGGTGATGTGAATGCGACAAACGTTCCCCCTTTTTCTTTTCTTGTTCTTCATGGTAATTTTTGTCTTTGCATTTGCATTTGCATTTGCGATACCCGGCGTCAGTGCATATGATGGCGTTTATGGTTTAGGTACAGAAGAGCAGGAACATGGACAGGGGCAGGAATCCTCGATTATGATTGCAGGCTACCAGGTGAGTCCAGAAGTGCTTATGTACAATGATATTGGAACGGTAACCGTGACAGTGAAGAACATGGAATCGGCTAAAAGCGTGAACATAAAAGATGCACGAATGCTAAGTCGTGACATCAAAGTGCTTAGCGACTCTTACTTCAACATCGGTAGATTGGGACCTGGAGAAAGTCTAAACCTCACGTTCACAATAAAAGCGACCTGTCCCGATGGTATCTATTATCTGAAAATATTGGTGGCTGGGGAAGACGCTCAAAATATAAGATATTCCATTCCCGTGACTGTGGACAGTTCTTCTTTAACCATTGGTGTTAGGGACATACCGGAAGACATATTTAAAGGAGAGCGTGCAAGAATCGAGCTTGCTGTCGGCAATCCCAGACATAACACCGTTACAGCCGTGAAAATTGTCACCATGGGGAAAAACGTGATACCTTCTGAAGTCTTCTTAGGAGCGCTCTCAGCAGACGAAACAAAAGTCGCCTCTTTTAACTTTACACCGCAAACAAATGGCGCTCATATCTTGAATTTCGTATTGGAGTTTAAAAACGGAAATAACTATCATTCAGCCGATTTAAGCGTGCCGTTGAATGTGACGGATAGTAAAAAGCGCGCGGAACTCGTCCTCACCGGGATTGAGGTAGAACCCATGCTGGGGACGAACGCGTATAAAATCACTGGAGACATAAACAATGCAGGCTTAAAAGAAGCAAAGAGCGTGGTTATGAAAGTGAGCGATGCAGAAGGCATAGAAGCAATGAACCCCTACAAAGCCTATTTCGTGGGCTTGCTCAGTCCAGACGATTTTAGCAGTTTTGAACTGGATGTGAAAGTTGGAGAAAATGGGACACAGGTGCCGCTCATCATAGAATACAAAGATGAAGATGGAAATAAGTTCTCAAAGACCGAATACATATCGATTGAACGCCATCAGGGAAAGACAAGTTCAGGAAAGTTGCCAGTTTCGATGATTGTTATGCTCGTTGTGATTGCGATAGTGGTCATCGGGCTGATTGCATATTCATGGAAGAAACGATGAAAGTAGTGGAGCTTATAGAGGTAACAAAAGTTTATGAACTTCCACGTGGGAGCATCAAAGCGCTTGATAACGTTACTGTGAGCATAGAAGCCGGTGAGTTTATCTCTGTCATGGGCCCCTCAGGCTCCGGAAAGACAACTTTGCTTAACATCATCGGCTGTCTGGATACGGCAACATGCGGGCGGGTTGTTATTGGTGGCGAAAATATCAATGGACTGGGGGATGACCAATTAACGAGGCTAAGACGCGATAAAATCGGATTCGTATTTCAGCAATTTAACCTTATCCCCACGTTAACTGCACTGGAGAACATAGAGTATCCAATGATACTGAAGGGCTTGAACGGGCATGAGAAAAAGGCTAAAGAGCTCCTTGTGTCTGTTGGAATTGACCTTCGTTTAGGTGAGAACAAGCCAAACGAACTTTCAGGTGGCGAACAGCAGCGCGTTGCAATCGCTCGTGCACTGGCAAATGATCCTGATATAATACTCGCAGATGAGCCCACAGGCAATTTGGACTCGAAGACGAGCAAAGATATTATGGCACTCCTGAAAGATACGAACGAGCGAGGAAAGACAATTATCGTGGTGACACACGACCCACAGGTTGCTTCGTATACGAGCAGGACCTTCAGGCTTGTGGACGGGAGAGTAATATAATTACAGGTCATGATAATATAAGTGCAATTGGTAAAGTCATGTAAATGCCTTAATTTTATTTCGCTAATTTCATAACCCCGCGCTACGGCTAACTTCTATCAAACGCGACAGGATAGACCAAGAAAAGACGAGCTTACACAGAAATAGCAAAGCATTTTGATCAAACTTTCTTTACGTTTGACGATACAGCGTGTCTTTCAGGTGTTTGAGGGTAAGGGCATTACCGTTCTTTACATAGGGTCGGAAAAGATAAAGGTCTTGAACTTAAACTTAAACTTAAGACCAATTCATGGTAAAATCCTTGCACTGCTCGGTCGTGAGTATGAGCGGATGTATTGCACCAATTA
>Ga0190304_1000538_pt1 | contig 17765 bp, 18 predicted proteins | sample 48700712_MG_FD_161670 | JGI IMG/M metagenome (GOLD analysis project Ga0190304, IMG submission 161670) | Hydrothermal vent sediment bacterial communities from Southern Trench, Guaymas Basin, Mexico - 4870-07-1--2_MG | ecosystem: Environmental > Aquatic > Marine > Hydrothermal vents > Sediment ...
GTTGCCAGTTTACAGTCTCAATCCCCTCCTTATCGGGTCAACTTTTCTAACAAATGGTAAAGAGATTAAAAAGCAATTAGGCTTTGATCCCGTCTCAATCCCCTCCTTATCGGGTCAACTTTTCTAACAAAAAGATTGCAAAGGAAAATGGTTGAGGTAGGATATCGTGGTCTCAATCCCCTCCTTATCGGGTCAACTTTTCTAACCCAAAAAACTAAGGGGCTATATTACCAAAGGTTCCAAGGGTCTCAATCCCCTCCTTATCGGGTCAACTTTTCTAACAATGACAGGCTACAGGTGGATCTACTACACCTTGCCTGAGTCTCAATCCCCTCCTTATCGGGTCAACTTTTCTAACAAGAAGCAGCCAAGACACTGGCAGATAAAATTAAAGTCTCAATCCCCTCCTTATCGGGTCAACTTTTCTAACTCCGAGCCCGCTTCGGCGGGCTTTTTATTGTCCTAAGTGGTCTCAATCCCCTCCTTATCGGGTCAACTTTTCTAACTAGGCAAGGGAAGGGGAAGGAGGGGAGAAGATGACCGTACAAGAGGTCTCAATCCCCTCCTTATCGGGTCAACTTTTCTAACTTACTGCCCCACAAATATTTGGGGCAAAGTAGGGTATTTAGGTCTCAATCCCCTCCTTATCGGGTCAACTTTTCTAACGTTTACAAAACTATGGTCTAATTATCAATTTCCTCAAAGTCTCAATCCCCTCCTTATCGGGTCAACTTTTCTAACTTTTTGTCGTGGTAAATATCGTTGGCAAAAGACAAATGAGTCTCAATCCCCTCCTTATCGGGTCAACTTTTCTAACGTTTACAAAACTATGGTCTAATTATCAATTTCCTCAAAGTCTCAATCCCCTCCTTATCGGGTCAACTTTTCTAACGTCTTAAACAAGGCCTAAAAGATAGATTCAAAGATTAGACGTCTCAATCCCCTCCTTATCGGGTCAACTTTTCTAACGCCCTTAAAGGTTCACCGCCAGCACTCCTTCCCAAGCCAAGGTCTCAATCCCCTCCTTATCGGGTCAACTTTTCTAACTACGGTTATTACTTTGGATATATAAAGCCTTCCATGTCTCAATCCCCTCCTTATCGGGTCAACTTTTCTAACACATCTTTTGTATCAAAAAAGACAAAAATAAAGGCCATTCTGTCTCAATCCCCTCCTTATCGGGTCAACTTTTCTAACCTAAGAAAAAGCAATAGTGGAGATATCATAGCCACAGCTGTTTTTGTCTCAATCCCCTCCTTATCGGGTCAACTTTTCTAACAAAAAACAGTCATATACAAGGTAAAGCCCATTTTCTAGGCTGTCTCAATCCCCTCCTTATCGGGTCAACTTTTCTAACTGTTAATAGCCCACCAAATTGCTAAGGAAATTTGGGAAGAGTGGTCTCAATCCCCTCCTTATCGGGTCAACTTTTCTAACAGTTGGTGAAAATTTTGCTGAAGTACTGGGAAAATAGGAAGGCCTTTTCGGGAACCTCCTTTTTTCTTTTCTCCTTTGGGGCTTTTTACAATAAACAATTTGCCTAAGTGCCCTAAAAATCAGGCATATTTCTTTTCGGGAGCCAATCCAAAAATTGGGCACTTTGAAAGACAGTTGAGGTTCCCGCATATTCCAAGTCAGCCATATTCAATTTTCAAAGAACCTATCCGTTAATACCACAATTAAACATTTTTTGCAACTATCTATAGGTTGTTCCCAAGAAAGGAAACGTAAGGATAGAGCGGCAATACCTATGACGAAGAGGCATGACATGCCTAGTTGCTTTAAAAGGAGCATATTTCTTTAAGCAGAGAAGTCCACATGCAAGGCCTGTTTTTAACTGCCTGAGAAAATATCAAAAGCATTTGATACCTCAATATCTATTGGGCCTGCCTCACCTCTGCATTTTATACTTATTGCTGAATGAGAAATGCGGTAGTCAATATCGCTGGGAGACATAAGTTGGATGCGATTTAACAACTTTTTTGGTAAGTATTTGATTTGTTTGGGTTTTAAATCAACTATAGAATCCAGGTATTCTAATGGGTGCTTCAACATGCAGATTAGGCTTAACTTTAGCTTATTTTCTTCAGGAGAAACCATTGTATGCTCAGAACTATAATAAATCTGAACAGGGTCACTTTCAGTGATTTTGGTATTTAGTTCCTCTGGTAAAATGTAATTAGGTCTCACTTCTATATTGGCACCTGCTATAATCTTATCCTTGTAAGTGTTTTTTATCTTTTCCCAATTTTCGGATGTATCCTGGCTGGATAAAGAAGCAATGTAGGCTTCTTTATGCCGGTACCTGTCGAAAATTGCTCGAATGTAATCCCGAAATTCCGCAAGTGTGGCGCTTTCCAGTAAGTTTTTTGGTATAAAAACACAACCAAAGTTTAATCTCAAAAGATCATAATAGAGAAGGAAATCGTATAACGAATTTCCTAATACTATTATCGAAGGATGATATATAGGATCAAAATAAGGTCCCTGATGCAGATGTAAATTCAAATCTGCTAATGAACCACCAAAAGGAGATGTTTGGAATAGAGGGGAAGGGGGATACCGTCGGGATAAAGAGGAACGAAAAAAACTAAATAATGATTGTTTAGCAAAAAGTTTGGCAATGTCCCTAATCTTTGGTGTATGCTTTTTAAATTCTCTTTCATAGGAAGATTTGTACTTTCCAAGCACAGAATAGACTATAAGCTGGAGCCAGTTGTCATCAAACGGAGTTTGCACATAGAAGCATTGTCCTTTCAAATAGTTCAAAGATAAACTAACATTATAAACTGTGTTTTCAAAGGGATTAATACATCTGTCAATTAAACCAGTTAAATCTCCTGTGCCTACCCCTTGTTCTGGAAAAGATCTAATATAATCAGGGTCATATTTTTTCAAAATAGCCTCAAACACCGGATTGATGAACAAGACATTGTTTTTAATCTCATACGGCACGATAATGTCATAAGCACCACCCCAGATTTCACTGTAAATCTCAATAATACGCAAAACCGTATCTTGCCAATGTGGGTCTTTTGCGTTAATAAAAGTGACAATCCGTGGTGGGCGGATAGTTACTTCAATTAACCTTGTTTCCACGACTTACCTGCCTTCCACAATTCTTTAACTTCTAGCCTTTCATATTTAAATACCTAAGCCCTTACATCCCTTGAAAAGTCTTTAAATGTCATTTCAATCACCGTTTCAATGTTCTGGCGTAGTTTTGAGACCTTTGTTGCCAGCCTCTCAAGCGTTTTGTTGAGACCCTCCTTTGCCCTCCAAATCTCATTTTCAATGCTTTCAAGGTCATCCATCCTGTCTTTTAGTTCCTGTAACCGATTGTTTAAGATATGTGCTATCAGTTGATATTTCCCTGTCTCTATATTAGTCTTCTCACCCAACATCATCTCTAGTATCTTTCTTGCCACCATATAGCCAAAGATGTGCCCTTTGTGGTTAAATGCCTCATTTACAACAAATATACCGACTTTGCTTCCTCTAGGCACAATGGCAAAATCATTTGTAATAGAACGGATTGGTGTTGACATAGAGAAAAAACAGCCAACAGATGCGTTCCTTGCCTCCATATCCCTCCAGAATTTATCAACCTCAGCAGTTGCAACTGGCTGTGTCCACTCCTTATTTTCTATTAAAATGGCATTTTCACTTGCAAATGGGGGAATCCCTATAATGTCTGTAAACCTCGCTTTGCCTGATACATCTTCAAAGCGATCCTCCCTGAAGGTCTCCAACAAAGAGTTAAAAATGATCTCAGAGGAAATGGCACCTTTTTCCACTGACTTTGCAAGCTTAGGGAATATCTGGGATAGCATGTCTGAATAATTTTTATGTTGCTGTTCAAAGGAGCTTGCAGTTCCCTCTAATTGCTTGGCAATTACCATCAAGCTGGCATTGAGTGCATCAGGTATCTTTCCCTCAAGGTGTTTAACGGTTTTTTGTAGATCCTCAGATAATACTGTAAGGTTTTTACTAATGGGCTCAAAGAATTGTTGAAGGCTTGCCTCACTGGTTACAATAGATGCATATTTTATTACCGTATCCCCAATAATTATGTACTTTTCAATGGTTTTATCACGCTCCGTTATCGGGAGATTCTTTACTATCTCTATAGCCCTTTTATCCCTTAGTAAGACACTTAATTGGTATTTTTCCATGATGGCTCCTTTTTAAGTATAAGGTGGGCATCCTTATATATGGGACTCCATGTCATTGAAAATTCACACACTGCAGTATGTTGTATTCACTCTTTACCTCTATTAATTTTTTCCAAAACATTTTAAAAATATCTTCCATATTTTATCATTTTGCTTTTAAAAATTCCACAAAAAATAGCTTGCAATGCTAATTAAATATGGAATAGTTTAAAAAATTATGGTATAGATTTTTAAAAAGCTGGGGGGAAACAAACGATAGACATAGACAAATTGATTTTGGAAAGGGTTATTTTCGAAATTAGGTATGCCCACGGATACTTGTACTGGGATAACTGTGGCAAGATTTGGAAGGAACTAAGTTTAAAGTGGCCAAACATTTAAGTTAGATGAGGTGGATACGTCGAAGGTCAGACTTACACCTAGTAAGGATGAAACACCAATCGGCTTGGGATTTAGTCCAAGCAAGGCAGATACACCCAGGACTATCCTAAAAGACTGAACACCTATGTGGAATTCACCAATGACGCTATCCAAAATATTTGCAAATACTTAGAAATAGAGACTTATGACTACCTTTTCCCCGTTTGGGTGCATAGTTAAAGCCTGCTTTTTTCAAAACTCTTTCTACGTCCGTAGATGACACAATAGGTAGCTTCATGCTATAGCTACCTCTAAAAGTGATGTAAATCTTTCAGTTGTTCCTATTTCATCAATTTCCTCTAGCATCCCCAGCTCCTTTGCATTTTCTAAATAAAGCTCTATGGCCCCCTTTAAATTTTTTAAAGCCTCTTCTACAGTATCACCAGCACTTGCCACACCTAATTCAGGACACTTAGAAACATAACCTTCTTTTTCCTTCCAAATGACACTAGTAAACTTATAGGTCTTCATTTTTTCACCTCGTTCAATTTTATTTATTCAAAATTTTTGGCACCATCCGAGACTATGTGAAATTTAGCACAGACCATAGAGGATGTAAACATAGAAGTAGCAAAAGATATATTAAAAAGGAAAAAACCGCCCATGCAGAAGAGCTTCTGGATGTGATAGAAAAGGGTAAGGAAATTTATAAGAACCATGTTAGACATATATACTAAAGATGAATTGCTAAGAAAGTAGGAATTAAGGGGACATTTTATTGTTTAAAGGGCTCAAAAAGGGCTCACAATGGGCTCAAAGGAACAATGGACCATTAACTTTACTGTAAAGATATTAATCTGAAAATAAGGAAACTTCTTGAGGAAATAAAAAGAGAGCACGGAATTGATTTTGAAATAATTCAAAACAAACCTTGGAATGAGAAGAAGGATAAAGAAATTTATGAAAAATACTTTAAACCAAGAGGCAAAATTTTGAAAAAAAGAACTGGTAAATCAATCACGGAATTAAGGTCAAAAAGAGCAGGGCACTATTTTGTTTCCATCCCTGGGAGTATCGCTGTCTTTAAGAATGATAAGTTGGAATATTGGGAGCTTGCCACGGATAAGGGAATTAAGTTTTTGGAAGGGTTTTTAGCAAAGGGTAGTATTTAAAATGGTCCCCAAATGGAAAACAGGGTTTAGCGGATTAGCATTTATTCATTAGCCCTCCGGCGGAAATGGGTCATTCCCATAAGTATATTCCGTTTGGAAGCTCCCATCCTTCTTATGAATTTTAAGCTGTCCTAACTCAGCTTTCTTGGCAAGATTTCTCCCATAGGCGGTAGCTTCACTTTTGGTAGGAAAACACCTAGAGGCGCGTTTACCACCTTCTAGTATAACCTTCCACCCACCATTAGGATCAGGTACCACATGGTAAATTTTTCTCTCCGTCATAAGTATATCCTCCTTTCTGGGGGATTTATTTAAGAGGATATCATTTCTTGCACGAAATGTCAATATATAGCGGTCTCCTGCTACTGAATACAACATATAGTATAAGGGTACGCAAGAAGATGATTAAAAGATCTAGCCCTCAATCCTTGTTGGCAACTCTCCCTCAATAAAGTATTTGTCATCCACTCTGGTATAAGTGATCTTTGACCCTGCAGATAAAAAGCAGGCAAAAGACGTTTGCCTACAATTCTAGAGACAGCGATGGCAACTGGAACAGCCAAGCATTTGTTTTGTGCCACAAAACTATCCGCAAGTCCCGTTTCACTATGTGACATTTTTTCCTCCATATTAAACAAACATACTATGTTATGAGGAGAGACCATGGAACAAACAGCTACTCAGGGGATAAACCATTTTTTGTTTATGTGTGCGGTGGGATTTCTGAGCGTCGTTGCCCTTCAATCCCTGTGGAAGTGGTGGAGGGAACAGGTAAACATCCGTAATGCCATTTCTGACTTCCACAAGGCCATAGACCAGGCCAGGCAATACCTTATATCTACCGGAAGACCCACGGATGCCTTTGATGAGGCGGTGAAAAAATTTGTAAGAAACAGCAGAGATCCCCTGGCCATCAGGGCAGCCAAGGATATTGTCTCAATACTTGCCATTGGCCATGAGACAGCCATAAACAAGCCACACTACACAGAAAAAGAGGGGCTAGACCATGCCAAAGAGTACATACAGTAGGCTTCTATACCTGCTACTGTCTATCTTGCTCTGCACATTGGATATAACAATCTGTTTCTCCCTGCCCATTATTGATAAAGATAGGACACAGCCACATCTAGAGGAGAAAACACCATCTATTGAGCCAGATGATATAATCACCTTGGATACTAAAAAATGGCTTGTGGTAAAGAAGGATAGGGAAAGGGTTTTTGTCTGCCCATATCATGGAGATGAGGATTTTTATGCAGGCTCAGACTGGGGGTGGTTTTATCGTGAGAAGTGCAGGTGGATGGATGAGAAGACCCTTATCTTACAGCAGGCCAAAAAACAAAAGGAGCTTGAGGTCCCCTGGGATAAGGTCATAAAAGATAAGTATCTCTCAACCCTGGATGCCTCTCAATTCAGGGATCTCTATAGAAAGGTAAGGGAGCTAGCCATCATGGAACCCACAGAGGAGCACATCCATGGCTACATGCACATGACTGATTTTATGCGCAGAAAGGCACTTCTCTTTGCACATGCCACACAGGACTTTGTCCTCTCCCATCCAATCTATGACATACAGAAGGATACAGGTACTACCAGCTGGTCATATCCCCTGGTAAACGAGATAAGGAGAAGGGAAAGGGATGCCCTGTTTAAAAGGGTAAGTAATAGGGCAGGTCTCTATTTCTTTGTCTCGGGCAGCTGTCCCTATTGTGAGGAGGAGGCAAAGATTGTTCAATGGTTTAGCGCTGACTATGGCTGGAATGTAGTAAGTGTAGCCAGGGACTTCTGTACCCCTAAGTACCCAAACTGCATAGTAAACCCTGACCTATTTACCATATTCAGGGCAACGTATACCCCATCCCTCTTCCTTATTTACAGGCGAAATGATAACAGACCAGCCATCTTCCCAGTGGGAAATGGCCTTGTTGATTATGAGACCCTAAAGAGCCGCATCTTCTATTACCTCAAGCAGATGGAGAAAAACACCCAGATGCTAAGGACAGATTTTAACCCAGAAAAATTTTAGAGGCCTGGTATTACTTATATGGCAATACAATTAAGGAGGAGAGTATGTCAAAGAGAGTATGTTCCATGCTGGTAATACTTTCCGTCATTATCGCTATCACTCCCACCGGTTATGGTGATGAGATGAGCAACTATATGATCGATACCCTTGACCAGCTCTCCAACCTTACCCCCCATGCCTATGAGGGGCAGCAGAGGGGGTACTTCATTGGCGGTTCACTGTCAACCCGTATCCCCAATGATGTCATCCAGCCCTTTAGCTACACCCCGCCCCAGTTCCATGTGGGATGTAATGGGATAGACATTGTCATGGGTGGTTTTAGCTACCTTAACTTTGATTATATTATAAGAAAACTCCAGAATATTCTACAGGCTGCACCATTTCTTGCCTTCGATATAGCCATTCAGACGTTGTGCGAACAGTGCAGGAGTGCCATGAATGCGGCTGAACACTTCTCACAACTGGTCAATAAACTAAACTTTAGCAGCTGTAAATCAGCAGAGGCACTGGTTGCAGCGCTCACCCCTGAAAAAATAAGAAGAAAAATAATTGCCAAGGTATCTGCCCAGAAGCAAAAGGAAGGACAGGAAGATGGATTCTTTAGTGCACTTAATAAGGCAATTGAGGATGCCAATAGCAGCATAGATTACTATGTGCAGCAATACCAGGCCATGGTTAATGGCGTAGATCTAAATGCCCTTCAGCCCTATAACCCAAGCCTGCTTCAGAATGCGGCCAGTGCCACAGGGCTTGGGACCGTGGGGATATATCTTGACTTTATGAGGGCAGTAATAGGTGATGTGGTGGCCGGAGAGCCAATAGGTGGGACAGGTAATACCCTGTTTGAACCAATTGATGTACCTCCCTGTTACACGACCTTTGATGCAGATACAATCATCTCAGATTTTTTAGATGGCCACTATAAGAGAAGACATAGTGGTTCAGGCAGCCAGTGTGAGGAGGTAAACATGGACACCCCTCTGGTACAGGAGGTGGAAGATAGACTAAGAAGGATCTATGATACTATTGCCTCTGATGGTCAGCTGACCCAGGAGCAGATAAACCTGATAAATGCCGCCTCTATTCCCGTTTATTCCTTCTTAAAACTTGCATACATGTCAAATGAGCCTACGGTAGCACAGGCAACCATAGAGGAGATGGGTAATCTTGTGGCTACAGATGTAATCTACACTGCCATCACCAGACTTGGAATTGGCCTGCACAAGGCCCTTACCCAGTACAAAAACTTTGCCAACAAGGAAGACCTGGTGGGAAAGAAGATCTCAGAGGAGAAGATAGAGGAGATGCTAAAAAGGATCAAAGAACTAAGAAAAAGTATGTACCACTACTGGCGGGATGCCATGCAGGAGTTTAGCGATAAATACACTAGCTTCCTGGATAAATACCAGCAGGAGCAGGCCAAGGTAATGGATGCACTGCAGAGGACCCAGCTGGCCCGAAGCTACCAGCTACAGGGGCTTCTGACAAAATAGTAAAGGGTAAATTATGCGCAGGATAGCAAGATTATTTCCCTTATTTCTCTTGTTTTATATTTTTCTCCCCGCACAGGCGGGCGCTGAAGAGGTATTTACCTTTGGCAATGGGGATTTTATCCATGAGATTATACAGGCAGTGGCCACCTACTGTTCAAGTGGAAATTTTGGGCAACTGCTAAGCATCATGGCCATGCTTGCCCTCTTTGCGGGGCTGATGAAAGGATTGATTGTTCAGGCCCATGGAAGGGGCGATATGCTCTTTGAGGCATTCAAGACGTTCTTTATGGTCCTGCTGATTTATTATATCTGCTTTGTCCCAAAGACCAATGTAATCATCCGGGATGAGCTCTTTAATACACAGACTGAGGTAAACAATGTCCCCTGGGGTCTGGCGTTTATGACCTCCCTTACTACCTCCATTGAAAAATCCGTAGCTACGGCATTTGATACCGTTTACACCATCCCAAATGACCTTAAGTTTACCCAGTCAGGATATAACTTTGGCCTTCTGGCCCTTGAGGGAACACTGCACCAGGGTGTGACAAATCCCTATATCCAGACTAACTGGACCTCTTATATAGCGGACTGCGTGGTCCCTGCCATACTTACAGGGCGGATTAATGAGGCACAGCTTGTATGGGAAAACGATATCCTGGGAAGTGATGTGCTAAGGACCACCTATGCCAACTTTACCACCACCCACTATGACCCAAACACAGGCCAGGCGACCCACCCAAGCTGTAAGGATGACTATCCCCTAATCAAACAGGAGATCATAAACCACATAAGCAGTGAAATTGCCCCCTATTTTGCCAACAGGGTGGCAGGCATAGGGGGTGCTGCCAGCCAGTGGGTGCAGGCAGATGTCTTAAATAGACTGGGTGCGGCTGGGGACTACTTCCTATCTCTGGCGGCCAGTGGCCAGAATATACTCCAGCAGGCAGTAATGATGAATGTAATAAATGAGGCAAGGGCACCTGTTATGGCCCAGTACGCCACTGACCCTACCTCACTTCAGGTTGCACAGGCCATAGCCAACCTGCAGGCAAGGTACTCACTTTCTACAGGCGCAGAGATGGCCAAGACATATGTGCCTGCACTAAGGAGAATACTTGAGGGTATCATCTATGGTATATTCCCCATTATCCTTGCTATAGCATTTGTACCATTCTTCAGAAATACGCTGTTAAAGTCATACTTTTACCTGTTTTTTTGGTTAATATGGTGGTCACCTATATTCAGTATAATTAATCTCATTGTTGTTACAAGGGGAAAGGGGGTCCTCTCTGCCTACAATGGGTCCTTCTGCCTTGGGAACATAAATCCCCTGGCAAACGGGTTCATTGACCTTGTAGGGGTGGCGGGAAACCTACTCTGGGCTGTCCCCATATTGTCATTCTTTATTGCTACAGGCAGTGTCTATGCTGCGGTGGCAGGCTTTAGAACCCTTGGTGCCCATGTTCAGGCCTTATCCCACAGTGCTGGTGTATCTACCTCCCCCACCCAGCCAGGGATAGGCAGCCTGACCCGCACAGGCTCTGAGCTAACCACGAGGCAGAGTGCTGAGAGTATAGGCATTACCTGGCAGGATGTGATTGGTGCATCATCCAGGGTAAGCCCCACGGTTATACAGGGGGCCTTCCAGAGGATGTATGGAATCGGTACTGACTGGAGGGGAAAGATAGGAAACTATGCATACAGCTCAGGACTGGGAAAGGGTCTTGGAATGAGGACAGGAGAGATTGCAGGGGAGAGCAGGAGCGGGGAGCTGTACGGTATAGAAGAGGCGGCTCACACTATTGGTACTACAGCTAAGCAGCTCTCTCAAAGTATCTCCCACATAAGCAGCCTTCAGGGGTTTCAGAGGGCATTAGCAATTAGAACCCAGGCAAGCAGGCTTGGGGTAAGCACAAATAACTTTGTTTCTGCACTTGAGGCCGGCACATATGCCAGGGCATCCGAGTATCTCAACCAGGGGATGAGATACCTTGAGACTGGGGACCCTGTTAAGGCATCAGAGTATTTTGGAAAGTATGAAGGGATGATGCAGTTTGCAAACAGTCTGGCAGATAAATATAGGCTTGATCAGCTTGGGACAGAAAATGTGGCAGCACTAAAGTATGGCCCTGCTGCAGGGATGTGGGATGCCTACAGTGAGGCTGTGGCAAATGGCTATACTGGAAAATTCTGGCAGTGGATAGCCCTACAGGAAAAAATAAACAGAGAGTCAAGTTTTGCCAGTGCAGCTACCATGGAAAACCTTGCTAAAGAAAACCATTTTTCCAATGCCCAGGCACTTCTACTTAACAATGCTGCCTATAATAATGCCAGGATGGCCGCCATGATGGCAGAACTTAGAGACAGAAGGCTTAGCCCTGAGAATGTGGGGGCCCTCCTTGGAACCATGAAGGCAGCTCAGACAGCTGCAGGTGCAGGTTATGTGAGACAGGCAGGATTTAAGGGAGAATACCTTAAAGAGCTTGGCAAAAACTATAATGAACTCTCAAAAATGGCCATTCGTCAGGCCCTAACAGACATAGCAGAAAAAGGCTATGTCACAACGGATACCAGAGGAGTCCTCATGGCCATTTCATCAACCCCTGAAGGCCGTGCACAGCTGGCCGCTCAGGGGATTGGGGACAGGATGATTAAGCCCGAGGAGGCAGAAAACTTCAGCAGGTGGCTAAAGGGTCAGGGGATTTACGTCAGCAGGGAAGATCTTTCTGGTGCCACTGCTCAGATGAATGTCTGGACAGATCGGGGTGGAAATATACACATGGGATTTCTGGCTACAAAACATGGCAGGACGGTGGCGGAGTATGATACCAGAATGAGGGAGACGGGGGAACGGACAAAATATTACGATAATTTATATCAGTATTATGGTGGTCTCCTTACCCAGTACAGTCCTGTCCAGCAGCAGACCTACAGCCTTATTAAAGGAATGCTTACAGGTATGGGTATGGATCAGGCCAGTGCAGAGAAATATGCCGTAAAAGCGGTAGCATCGGGTTATGGAAGCGCGAGAGAAGGACTCCGCTTTGGGCGCTTTTTTACAAGCCCCTCTGCCATTGCAACTGCTACAGTAATACAGGGAATAGACATTGCTGGTAAAGTGATTACAGATCCGGATTATAAAAAAATTGGTAATCCCCTAAGTCTCATGAAAAACAGAATATTTGGCGAGGTAACTCCCAAACTGAGCAAAGTCCCGGATAATGTGACGAAAGCCCCTATAATAGGACAATACATGGACATCGGCCAAAAACTTGGAGAGGCCATCAGGAACAACGATGTAAAAACAATAGCACAAATGCATGGCTGGTCTGAGAAGCAGGCCAAGGATTATATCGATAATGTCCATAGTCACTGGGACGACGCCCTAGAGGGAAGGGAACTAAGAGGTTTTGATTTCCATGATGCCATGGAGGTTCTCTATCCTCCCAATCAAAATCTGCTGGATTCAACTGGAGACAAGATGCAACTTTGGGGAACGATATCTTATAAGAGACCGCATGGAGGTAAATAAAATTTGGAGAAGCAGGCAAAAATGAAAAATCAAAATGAGGCTAAAAACATGGCCTATCAGGCGTTATTTCTAGCAGATGGGGTGGTGTTCCTCCTCAGGAAAATTTCACATTTCACAGCTAGCGAGGTAGAAGTGGGAGCTGATGAAAGAGGCGTCTATATTAGGCTTGGTAGAAATGTGGCACAGATAACAAAAAGAATAATGGAGAACCTGAGGAAATATAAAACTATATTTCTCTACCATGTGCCGGAAGGCGAGTATGATCCAGATAGTATGCCCATTGCTTTTGAAATGAAAGCCGGTGCAATGGAAAAACTAGAGACCTTATGGGAAACAGCAAAGGAGAAAAGGAATGCAGCAAGAGGTAATCACCATTAACAAAAAAACGTTGGAAGAAAAAACTTTACTTGCTTATAAGTACATGCTCACAGACACAGGGGTGGTATTTGTCATCAACACCGAGTCCTTACCCAAACCAGAAAAAACCATAAACATTGCGAAAGGAGATAATTCCGTTTTTCTTCAGTCCGGAGAAATCTATGCTCTGCTTACAGATACCATCATTGACCACTTTAAAAAAGTTATGGGTAAAACCAGCGAAATTGTGATTTCTTTTGTTCAAAGCTTAAAGGAGGAATATGAAATAAGAACCGGATTTTCTGTGGTTCTTGATCCTGTAAACTGTGCTACTTTGGTGAGCTTATACAGGATTGTGGAATAGTAAGTAGTTTGTCATCCCCCTATTTTATTATCGTCCGTCCAATCGGGTGCTGTTTCGTCACATACCGGGTCTCCGTGCCACACATTGCAATCCAAATCCGCAAACGCGGGGTTAACTATTATATCATCGTCCTCTTCTCGTCCCCCAATATCTAATCCCACCACATCCACTCCAGTCTTCTTTGCCTTCCTTACCTCCATTGTGTAGACAATGGACTTCACTATCATAAATGCAAAAAATGCAGACACTCCAAGTATTACAAAGATATTCCCACGGGGACAGCATACATGGAGGAGGACAAAGGCAGGGCAGAAAATGCTAAGCATAGCAGCCAGCTGCTTCCTGGTCATCTCTTCCCCCTGTTATGCACCTTAACGATACGCTAATACAGAGGGAAGGAAATGTCAAGATAATTTTGTGCAACAGCGGGGGCCAAGTGGCACGGTTTCGGGGGTAAAATGGGTGCTTTGAGCCTGCACCGTAGTTAATATGTCTTCATATTTCTAGCCCGATAGGGTGAAAATAATTGTCCTTCAGTAATAGTCTACTGTATCACCTGATTTTCCCACCCGCAATTGGGACAGACATACTTTACGATTCTTATACTCCTAGTCTTTTCCATCGAACTTTGAATTGGAAGACGGTCAACTGTGACAGAAGCAGCAGTTGAGCTATTTGTGAAAGAAGAAGCCATATCAAAGGATCGAGTTTGCCACCTTTCCACCCTTTCCATTTTGGTCCCACATTTCTCGCAAAAAAATTCCTTTTCTTCATTCATGGCACTGTTCCTTTTTCACTAATGTTGACAAAGCTCTTGTCTTGTCTAATTTTTATAGTAGGTTCATTCCACTTTTTAAACGACCAGTTTATTATAGCTTTGAACCTTAATGGGTCACAATTTTCACCACTGATGATAAAGTATATTACGATATCTCCTTGAAAATCATACTTCTTCGGCACTCCCCTATCAAATGACGTGTCGATCCACACATTCCAGTATACCTCCCCAGATGGGTTAATATGTTTTGTGATAATTTGTTCCAAAACTTCTTTCTTTATCTCCTGCCTATATTTAGCATTATTGAAAGAAAATATTTCAGAGAAAGTTTCATTCTTAGCCCAAAATAGATCCATAAAGAAGTATGACTTGGGCAAGATATCTACAGGATTCCAGCCAGGTTCCCCTGACCATTTGACTGTAGTTGGATGATAATATCTTGGAGGTCTAACCATGGTGTTTTCCCTGTAAAACTCAATTTTTTCTACCTTTGCTTGAACCTTCCTGGCTATTGTTTTTCCGTCATTAATAATCTTCACCCTTGCGTTAAAACCTGGCCTGAAAATGTAGATTGGTCGGCCACCAAAGTCAATCGGCAGATCGTATCGTTCAAAGGCAAGCTTATGAAAGTAGGGATAGCTTCTGTGTTCATCAAAACATAGCTTTAATCTTGGTTTTGTTAATCTCCATTTCCAATCTCCCAAGTACAATGCAACAAGTGCAGTGAAGAAAGCTGCTATTGCTGAGAGTAAAGTGGAGTATTTGTTTAGTTTTTCCGGATACTCAACGATTAAATAGATTAAATAAAGAATTAAGCAACCAAGCCCGAGCCAAATAAAAAAGGTCGCACACTAGTAGTAGGGTCATGTTTGTCTTTTAATCTTCGATTTAAGTTTCGTTGGCTCACCTATGCATTTACCTTTGGAACTTGAACTTTCCTATTTGTCTACTTCATACTATATCATAGTGTTTTAAAAATTTCCACCACACATTTCTGGTATAACCTCTGTACCTTACATGAGAGGATTGGATGCTACGTCATAGACAAGTATAATAAATTGTAAGGCAAGGTTATGAAATTTACTGAATTTGTTCAAAATTTATTAAAACATGGACTCTTTATCCAGGATAGTAGAAGTTTAACCCTTTCTGTGGTATAAATCTGGCTAAAAATGATGCTAATGTACTTAACCATTAGGTAAAATTTTAGATTATAAAGAATTTTATGATGGCTAAAAAGAAGAGACATCATTATCTTCCGAAATTTTACCTAAATGGTTTTGTTGATCCCGATAATAAGCCATATATTTGGGTTTATGAGAAGGGTAATCCTACTATTAAAAAAGCAACCCCAAGAGATATAGCAGTTGAAAAACATTATTATTCTTTTACAACATTAGAAGGAAATAAGGACTCTGAAACTTTTGAAAACATACTCTCTATAATAGAAGGCCATGCCGCACCTATATTTGAAAAGGTTAAGAATCACCAAAGCTTAGATGAAGAGGAAAGAGTTTGGTTTGCTGCTTTTCTTGCTTTTACTATGACCCGTGTTCCAAATTTTAGGAAAAATATTGAAGAAGCAACCGTTCAAATTGTGAAAAAACAAAACATGATTGTAGCTTCTGATCGAGCATGGCTTAAATCTAAGATAGAAGATCTTGAAAGGGAAACAGGGAAGAAAATAGAAGTATCAGTAGAGGATCTACAAAGGTTTATATTAAGTGGGCAATATGATATTAAATTAGACCCACAATTTAGTTTAAGAGCAATTTCAATAGCTGTAGATATTATCCCACTTTTTTATAAAATGAGCTGGTCTTTTTTAGAAGCTAGTAAAGATTACAAATTTGTTACATCTGATAACCCTATATTTTATATTGACCCAACACATAATCCAAAATCATTTTATGGCATAGGCTTAGCAAACAGGAATATAGAACTGACGTTTCCAGTATCAAAGGATTTAATGTTTCTGGGAACATGGAGTAAAGAAATAGAGGGCTACAAAATACTCAATAACAAATTCGTAAAGGAATTGAACCGAAGGACTATTAGCTCGGCTTTACGTTTTGTCTTCTCTTCTCAATATTCTAAGGAACTAAATAGACTTGTGCAAAAATACAAGGATAGTTCACCAAGGATGATAGTGGGTTAACATTAAACTCATTGGTCGGGTTGGCTTTGGATTTAAAACCCATCTGAGACCTTAGGATAAAAGACCAATGGTTGCGAGAAATGCACGAGAAAAGGGGGTGAAGGGAAGAAGACCCAACTGACAATATTTTTCTAGAATCTGCCATAGAAGGAAATGCTGATTATACTATGTCTGGAGATAAGCATCTTTTATCTTTGAAGACTTTTCAAGGTATCCCTTTTCAAAAGTAAGGGAATTTTTGGAGAGGGAAAGCCTAGAAATTAACAATGGGCTTACCCTCCCAAATCTCATTTTGTAATTTAATCAAGCTAAATAGGATCTTAATACAGGACTCGAGAGTCCAAAATATTTCCATTACCTTTACCCTTTTTCTGGCTGGGTCAAATATCTCCACAGGTAAATCTTTACCTAAATCTTCATAGAGTTCCTTACAGCCTCAAATGCATCTTTCAGGACTTCAGGCAGATCTTTAAGGTCATCTATCTCAGTAATAAGCTCAGGGATAAAAGGCAATGTAATGGTCCATCCTCCTTCTTCCTGAGGTGATCAAATTAAAGGAATTTTGTTATTTTCTTCATGATTTTACTGGTTTTTACATAGAAGTTTCAATTATTGTATTATAGACATCAATACTGTTTAATACTGTTTGTCAATGATAAATTCATAATGGGAGCTAGCAAAAAGGCGTAAGGAAATAGATGATAAGATAAACGTTCATGAAGGTAATAGAGATATATGTAATATGTAGTACCTACGTCTTCATTTACGCTTAAAAATGTCCATAAACAGTCAATTTCCGAAAAACAACTGCCAAGTACAGTAATAATCTCTAGGCCCACATAACTTAACTGCTTGACACTAATACACTTTCTAGCTAGGATTAATGGTTAGGATTAACACTTAAGGAGAGAAAATGAATGTGCAGTTGTTCAGCATGGAACAATGGGGAATTTCATAAATCCGGAGCAGGGTACGGATTACGTATAGAGGAAAGATGCAGAAAAATATTCGATAAATCATGGCGATATATTTTACTAGAATTACCTAATGGAAATGTGGTCAGAGTTAACCTGTCCAAAACCTTTTGGACCACATGTCCTGAAGTGAGGAGTAAGAAAATAGGTGAGTGGTTAATCTCAAGTGGTTACGGGACATGGCCTAGGGGAAATCCTCCTAGATTTCAAATTAGACAAATTAGAAATAATCACTTTAAAATTGTATAAAAAGCAAAAGTAATGGAAGTTTTTTGCACTTATTGTTCGTTTGCAAAAAATAAAACAAAAGAAAAAATTCCGGCTATTCAGCGATATTGCAGTTCTCGTATCTCAAGAGTTTATGCTGCTGCCCTTT
>Ga0190304_1000539_pt1 | contig 17759 bp, 18 predicted proteins | sample 48700712_MG_FD_161670 | JGI IMG/M metagenome (GOLD analysis project Ga0190304, IMG submission 161670) | Hydrothermal vent sediment bacterial communities from Southern Trench, Guaymas Basin, Mexico - 4870-07-1--2_MG | ecosystem: Environmental > Aquatic > Marine > Hydrothermal vents > Sediment ...
AATTGAATGAATCTCCTTTTTTCTTCAAGAGCAGGTATCAGTATATATTCCAATGCGTTAACTCTTCTTTTTGTTTTTTCAATCTCTTTTGCCAGGAGTTTAACTGACTTCTCTATTTCCCCAAGTCTGACAATATCTTTCAGTATTTCTGCAAATCTGTCATATACCTCGTCTAAGAGGACAGAGGACGTATATATATTATATCCTCTATCCAGAAGATTTTTTTTCTCCTTTTTTAGATTGATCAACGGAACTGTGACACCCATTACATTTTTTCTTTTTATCTCTATCTCAGGTCCCTGCGTTCTGGAAAGGACTGAAGCAAGTTTCTCTATATCCCTGTCCACTGTTTTCAGTTTCGCATAAAGTTTAAAGGCTTCTTTCAGATCTTCATTAACTTTTCTTCTTAAATACTTCTGATCTTCAAAGATACTGAAAAATTCTATTACAAGAACATCTCTTTTCTCCTTTAAGAGTCTATGTCCTCTCTTGGCTAATAAGATCCTTCTATTGAGCCTCAATAAAGCTGAACGAGTCGGCTTTATCTCCTTCAATGTTTTTCACCTTTGTAATATTTTTCTATGTATTCAGGATCTATTCTCTTAAGTTCGGATTCTGGGAAGATTGATAGCAACTCCCATCCGAGATCCAGGGTTTCCTCAATGCTTCTATCCTCATCTTTTCCCTGGTTCACAAATCTCTTCTCAAATTCATCGGCAAACTCAAGATATTTTTTATCTGAACTGCTGAGGGCTTCCTCTCCTACAACAGCCACAAGATCTCTTAACTCTTTTCCTTCAGCGTAGGCACCGAATAACTGCGAGGCGACTCCAGCATGGTCCTCTCTCGTTCTTCCTTTACCTATTCCTTTCTGCATCAATCTTGACAATGAGAGGGAGACTTCTATTGGAGGATATATGTTCTTTCTATGAAGATCTCGTGAAAGAATTGTCTGTCCCTCTGTGATATATCCTGTAAGATCGGGGATGGGATGATTTATATCATCATCGGGCATTGTCAGTATAGGCATCTGAGTTATACTCCCTTTTTTTCCCTTTATTCTTCCAGCTCTTTCATAAATAGAAGCTAAATCAGTATACATGTATCCAGGATAACCTCTTCTTGCAGGTACCTCTTCTCGTGCTGCAGATATTTCTCTTAAGGCTTCACAGTAATTCGTCATATCTGTAAGTATTACAAGAACGTGCATATCCTTTTCAAAGGCAAGGTACTCAGCACATGTTAACGCAGTTCTGGGAGTTATTATTCTCTCAATAGCAGGATCATTTGCTAAATTCAAGAACATTATTACTCTTTCCAATGCTCCAGTTCTCTCGAAATCTTTGATAAAGAAATTTGCTTCCTCGAACGTTATCCCCATAGCTGCAAATATAACACTGAACTCTTCTTCTTTTCCAAGCACCTTTGCCTGCCTTGCTACCTGAGCAGCTAAATCGTTATGAGGAAGACCTGATCCTGAGAATATGGGTAATTTCTGTCCTCTGACAAGAGTATTCATCCCATCTATTGTGGATATACCTGTCTGAATAAAATCCCGGGGATACTCACGGGCATAGGGATTGATAGGCGATCCGTTTACATCCAACTCATCTTCTGGAATAATTTCGGGTCCATTAATGGGCTTTCCGATCCCTGTGAATACTCTTCCGAGCATATCCTCAGATACAGGGAGTTTTATGGGTTCTCCGGTAAACCTTACCCTTGTGTTATGTGTGTCAAGTCCTGTGGTTCCTTCAAATACCTGGATAACTGCCATATCTGTGGATGTTTCCAGCACCTGTCCAAGTCTTGTTTCGTTATCAGAGACGATAACTTCCACTACCTCTCCGTATCCTACATTTTTCACCTTTTCAACGATCATCAGCGGTCCTGATATTTCTCTGATAGTTGAGTACTCCTCGAGCTTCATAAGATCACTTATACTTCATAAAAGTATTTTTTATAAAAAGTTTTCTTTTTCCGTCCTGATAAGCATGACACAAAGTTTATAAAAAATTTCTCCATACAACTTTCATGAGAAAGGAGATCAGAGAATCTGCAGTTAAAACATTGAACAATTTCAAACAGAGTTTTCCAATTCTGGTAGGTGTTCTATTGCTTATGAGCCTGCTAATCACTGCAATTCCAAAAGAGTATTATGCAAAAGTTTTTACGGGAAATTCCATTGTAGATTTATTTGCAGGAGCAGTTTCTGGGAGTATTGCGGCAGGTAATCCATTGAACAGTTATATTATTGGAGGAGAATTACTGAAACAGGGAATCAGTCTGATTGCAATAACAGCTTTTATCCTCACATGGACAACTGTAGGGATAATTCAGCTTCCTGCAGAGGCTGTGATGCTCGGAAGAAAATTTGCAGTTACAAGAAATATTGTCAGTTTTGTGATAGCCATGATAATAGCCAGCTTAACAGTTTTTACTCTGGGGATGCTATGAAGAAGATTGGAACTGGATGGATATTCCTGATTATTGTTTGTATGCTCTACGCAGTTATTGCTTTTATGGATTTCGGATATGCAGAGGATGCTATCTCTGTTTTCATAACGATGTTTATGAGAGTATTACCCATTCTGTTCATTGTTTTTGTCTTTATATTTCTCACCAATATTATTTTCAAGCCCAGGAGAGTTATGAAGTATCTTGGTAAAACTGCCGGAATAAAGGGATGGTTCATTGTGATAACTGGAGGGATACTCTCCTCAGGACCCATATACATGTGGTACCCTCTTCTCAAGGACCTAAAAGAAAGGGGAATGAAAACTTCGTTTATTGCTACCTTTTTATACAACCGTGCGGTCAAAATACCACTGCTCCCTTTAATGATATATTATTTTAGTTTGAAATTCGTTCTGGTACTTACTTTCTATATGGTTTTGTTTTCTGTAGTTAATGGAATTGTAGTTGAAAAATTGACAGGATGACATGAGAGCTTTAAAATATATTCATTGATCTTTTGATACCCTTTTCTCCATTTTGTACCAAAAAATTTATATGTACATCCATTGTACTTACATTGTATCAAGTGAAACTCCCATTTTGCTTGATATATCTCCATAATAAGGGTGAGTAAAATGTCGGTAAAACCAGAGGATGTACTTAACATTCTAAAAAAATGGATGCTTGTGGATGGATTTGATATAGTCATAGATATGGAGAAAAGCCAGGGAAGTTATATAATAGATGCAAGAAATGGAAAGAAATACCTCGATTTCTATACCTTCTTCGGATCTTCAGCGTTAGGCATGAATCATCCAAAACTCAATAACGATGAGTTTAAAGAAAAGATCTTCAAGCCTTCGATAAATAAAGTGGCTAACTCAGATATCTATACCACATACATGGCAGAGTTCGTGGATACATTTTCAAGGGTGGCAATGCCCGATTATATGAAACATATGTTTCTCATCTCAGGAGGAGCTTTGGCTGTTGAGAATGCATTGAAGGTAGCGTTTGACTGGAAGGTCAGAAAGAACTTTGCAAAGGGATTGAAAGAAGAAAAAGGTCATAAAGTTATACATTTTAAAGATGCATTTCATGGCAGGACAGGATATACTCTCTCACTCACAAATACAGCAGATCCAAGAAAACACATGTACTTTGCCAAGTTCAAATGGCCTCGTGTACTGAATCCAAAGATCACATTTCCCTTAGATGAGCATATAGATGATGTTAAAAGAGCAGAGGAGAAGAGTATCTCCCAGATCAATGAGGCAATAGAAAGAGATGGAGATGATATAGCTGCATTGATCATCGAACCCATTCAGTGTGAGGGAGGGGATAACTTCTTCAGAAAAGAGTTTTTCCAGGAACTGAGAAAAATATGTGATGAAAACGAGATAATGCTTATTTTTGATGAGGTTCAGACAGGATGCGGATTAACGGGGAAGATGTGGGCACATGAGTACTATGTAAAGCCAGATATTTTATCTTTTGGTAAAAAATTCCAGGTATGTGGAATAATAGCCAATAAAAGAGTGGACGAAGTGGAAAAGAACTGTTTTGAGGAATCAAGCAGAATAAACTCCACATGGGGAGGAAATATCGTGGATATGGTGAGGGCCACAAGGATCCTTGAGATTATAGAGGAGGATAAACTTGTGGAAAATGCCAGAAAACAGGGAGAATTTCTTCTGAAAATGCTAAAAGACATCCAGGAAGACTATCCGGATATTGTTTCGAATGTCAGGGGACTGGGACTGTTATGTTCGTTTGACATGCCAGATACAAAAATGAGGGATGAGTTCAGAAAGATAGCTTTTGAAGAGGGAATGATACTGTTACCATGCGGTGAGAGATCCATAAGATTCAGACCGATACTCTGCATAGAAAAGGAGCAGATAATAGAGGCGGATGAAAAGATCAGGAATGTTCTCAATAAAATGAAAAAATAGAAGAATTAAGTAAAACGGTACTAAAATTCACTCAGAACTCATACTTCCTGAAAAAATACCTCTTCAGTATCTCGGCGGATGCAAAGTAACACAGAAGTATCACGAATACCAGCATCAGGAAAGGTATGCTGAGCTTTGAAAACTCAAAATACCTTCCTATGGGCGAATATATTGTGAACAGTATTAAAAGAAATGTTGCTGCTGACATGAACACTAATGTTTTACTTGGCTTGCTCTTGTAGAATTTTTTCTTACTCCTTATTGCAAATGTGATAGTTATCTCAGATAAACAGGATTCAAGGAACCATCCAGTCCTGAATGCAGGAACTGCAAGATTTAAGACATACATAAGAATGAATATGGTGATAAAATCAAACAGAGAACTTAAAACTCCGAAGTGCATCATGAACTTTGATATAAGATCTATATCCCATTTTTTTGGTCTTTTCATGGTATCGTAATCCACATTATCTGTTGATATTGAGAGCATCGGCATATCTGTCACAAAATTGGCTAAAAGTATCTGTGTCGGTAGAAGTGGGATGAACTTCAGGAAAAGGGATGATATGGCTATGGTAAACATGTTTCCAAAATTGGCACTTATAGTATTGAGAATATACTTCATGATATTCCCGAATGACCTTCTTCCTTCCCTTATACCATTGGCAACAACATTGAGACTCTTTTTTAAAAGTATAACATCAGAAGCATCTTTGGCAACATCAGAAGCAGTGTCCACAGTTATGCCAACATCTGCTATTTTCAATGCAGGAGCATCGTTTATGCCATCTCCAAGAAACCCTACAACATGCTTCTCTTTCAATCTCTTTACGATCTCAAGCTTCTCTTCAGGGTTTACCCTTGCAAAGATTCTTGCCTTTTCAACATTCCCATCAAAACCAATAACAACTTCATCCTCCTTTACCTCCATCCCGAGATCATTGCATACCTTTAAAGCCACTGAAGGATCATCACCTGTTAAGACCTTTATCTCCACACCAAGCCTGTGGAACTTTTCCAGAGCTTCTTTTGCAGTCTTTTTAGGAGGATCTGTGAATGTCAGAAATCCCAGAAAAGTGAGATTCCTCTCGTCATCCTTGGTATAATCCTTCTTGGGCTCGATCTCTTTATACCCTACAGCCAGGACCCTGTGTCCCGCACTGCTCAGCTCTTTAACCTTCCCCATGGCCTTTTTTTTATCAATATCTTTGCAGATTTCAATTATCGCCTCAGGAGCACCCTTTGATATGAGAATGTTCTTTTTGTCTTTCACTACAGTACTCATTCTTCTTCTCTCAAAATCAAACTCGATCTCATCCACCTTCTCAAATTTTTCAATGCTGGTATCCTTTGCATACTCCCATATAGCAACATCCAAGGGATTACCCGTTATTTTATCCTTTGTAACAACAGCGCTATTGGCAAGTAGAGAGTACAGTATTATCCTGTCATCTTTTTTTCCATCAAGATCAAAGTAATCTGTCATTATTATCTTATTCTCTGTCAGAGTTCCTGTTTTATCTGTGCAGAGTATATTCATATTTCCTATGCTCTCTATTGCACTGAGTCTTTTCACAACTACCTTCTTTTTCGCAAGTTTCAATGCCCCCCTTGAGAGTGTCACTGTTATTATTATGGGAAGAACTTCAGGAGTTATAGCCACAGCAAGAGCCAAAGCAAATAAAAGAGATTCAATGAGTCCCTTATGGAGAAGAAAATTTGCTGCAAATACAAATATTGTAGTTAAGAGAATGACTTTCAATAAAAAATTTCCGAATCTGGACATGTTCTCTTCAAACTCTGTTCTCTTCTCCTGTTCTAAGGAAGAAGCTGTTTTACCAAAGAATGTGGATCCTCCTGTTGAGACCACAACGCCTGTTGCTGTTCCACTTGCCACTATTGTTCCCATAAATGCTGTATTTATCAGATCCTGGGGGTTTGGATTTTCTTTTTTTAGAGGATCAGTTTTTTTATAGACAGGAATGGATTCACCTGTAAGAATGGACTCATCCGCAGAGAAATCCTGCACATCTATCAATCTCATATCAGCCGGAACTTTATCACCTATATTTAAAAAAACAATATCTCCTGGAACTAAATCCTCTGCATCTATCTCTGTTTTTTCACCATTTCTGATAACCTTCGCTTTAAATTTAATGTACTTCTTAAGTTTTTCCAGAGCTTTTTCTGATCTGTACTCCTGGAAGAATCCGAGAACTGAATTGAGGAAGATTATAGCCATTATGATCACGGCCTCTGTTTTTTCGCCAACAAAGGCGGCTACCAGTGTAGCAAAAACTAATATATAAATAAGCGGATTCTTGAACTGTGAAATAAATATTTTCAAGGCTGTTTTTGTCTTTCTTTCCTCTATTCTATTATATCCATACTGTTTAAGCCTTTTTTCAGCTTCTTTTGGATCTAATCCTTTTTTTGATGTCTTTAAGGAGGAAAGTAACTCCTCTATCCTCATACTCCAGTACTCCATAGAAAAAATATTTGGAGTTACATTTAAAGTTTTTGATCTTTTCATCCCAAATTTTTTAAAGATATATTCACAGGAGATCCTATGAATTATAAGTTGATAATATCTGCCTGTATTCTTGGACTTATCCTCACAGAGGTGTTTATTCATATCTATAAAAGAAATCCAGATGAATACACAGAGTTAAACTTTATATTTGTAAAAAAACAGGGGATAAAAGATACCATATACAGAATATATTTTGATACTCCAGTAGAAACAGAGGAAAAAACATTTTCATACAACGGTGACTTCTATACAGTGATTGATTATTCAGATGGTATATTTCTTCTTGCGAAATATCCAAAAAAAGTAAAAACTGATGAAATATTCAATTTTTATTTTCAGATAACAAATCATCTTGGGAAAGATCGAAGTTATGTATATTACATATATCTGAATGATAAAATACTCAGGAAAGAGGAAATCTTTATAAAAAATATGGAAAAAAAGACAGTAAAAGAAGAACTCAGTATAGATACCCCCGGAAGAAATAAGATCTCAATAAAACTGGACACAGGAGAGGAGATACACTTTTATACAGAATGTGAGATATAAATTATTCTCTTCCCTCAATCTTTTTTATCAATTTTTCAAAAGCTTCAAAAACTCCCTCTTTATTCAGAGCATTGGCAGGTACAATCTCTATGGATTCTGGTAACTGCATTTTTTTTCTGATCTCCTCAATATCCAATGCATTTTTCATGTCCTGTTTATTCGCCACTACTATTAAAGGCAATCCTTTTACTTTTGTTTTTTCAAGCATGGATTTGGCACGGGAGAAAGACTCTGGTTTTGTGGAATCCACTATCAGAAATACACCCATAGCCTCATTTGCTATATATTTGAGAATTGGATCGAATCTCTGCTGTCCCGGTGTCCCAAAAATATCTGCCGTTATATCACCATATTCTATATGTCCCTTATCCAGAGCCACAGTTGTCCCCATTCTGTCCACAGATACTGATTTTGTTGACAATGCACGAATAAATGTAGATTTACCGGCATTAAAAGGTCCTGTAACTAAAATTTTCGGGATAAAAGCTTTTATTCCTCCAGGTTTTGAGATTTTAAACATCAGAGTTCCCTTAGGATTATCAAGCCAGTCCACCTTCAGAACTCCATAATACTGACCGAGGATAACTCTCTCCCCTATACCCCATACTCTGACTATCGCATTCATCATGTCCCTCAATCTTTCCTTTAACCTCTTGGGGTATGGCCAGTCTGTGAAGTTGTATACACCTATACAATTATGGGAGGAGATCATATCGTTCCACTTTTTGATATGATCAATCGCCTCTTCTCCACAGAGGTCTATAATGGATGAAAGAGAACTGAATGTTATCAGAGTTTCTGAATCTTTTATCAGTTTCTCCATGATACTGTCATAGGAGTTTATATCATTTGGATCCTCAATGCAGTATCGGGCATTGCTCTTACTGCCTATGAGTCCTGAATATGCATCCACAAATATCAGTTCATCTTTATACCTGTTTATATCCCATCCATACTCCTCAAACTGCTCCTTTACACTCTGAGGATCAGATTTTGTTATTATAAAGATACTTTTTACTCCCTTCTCCAGATTCGTATAGAGAGTCTGCATCCCGAATATCTCTCCCTCCACCTCAGGCTGGATAAGATACATCAGAGTTTTTCCCTTGGGAATTCCTCCACCAAGAAAAGTATCAAGTCTGGGAATACCTGAAGATATCATCTCCCACCTCCAAAAATCAATTCATCTCCTTCTATCCTGAATTCATACTCTCTGTTTATACCAAATCCAACGAAGATGATCTTGTTTTTTTCTATTATCGCCAACACATCGATAAGCTGCTTTACGGGTGCCACCTGTGGATCTTCGGGATTCCCATCCAGAATAAATAACCCATATCCTTCTATCTTCTTTATTCTACCTGTGAGTATATGAAGAAACCTGAATACTGTCTGAACATTGGAATACATCAAAAGAGTTGAGAGCGAATCTATTACTATCCTTATATCCCTATACTCCTCCACATTCCAGAATCTTTCTAAGAGATTACTGTATTTAACAGAAATACCTGTGAGATCCACAGAACTCGAGACAAATTTTATACTCTTATTATCTTCGATGTTTGTCTTCAATCTCAAACTCTTTGAAATACAATCCACTATCCCCAATCCATCGATCTCCGTTCTCTCAGAAAACCACTTCTGGACTCTCTCTCCCGTCTCTTTTGTTGATATGTATATCACAGCTTCTTTCCTTTTCAGTGCATCCAGAGAGATATACTTCACCATCGTTGAAACACCTGACATTGGAGGTCCTGAAAGAAGTATATTGCTCCCCTTTGGAATCCCGATATCAAGTTTGCTGTAGAACATCTTATCACTTTACTTACTCAATTATAATATAAAAGATTTCCTATTCCTCACCTTTAATTTCTCTCTCCAATCTCTGAAAAAATCTTTCCATAAACTTATGCCTCTTTTCAGCTATCCTTCTTCCCTCCTCTGTAAGCATTTTATCCTTTAATTTAGAAAGTTTTGCTTTATATTCGATCACAGGCGTATGCCTTTTATGATCAAGCTTTCTAGTAAGATCAATCCCCTTATCAAGAAAATCCTCCATTCTGTATAGTTTCTGCCCATTTTCCCCTCCGAAGGAATACGCTCTGCATATCCCTATGGCACCGATGGCATCGAGTTTATCTGCATCATAGAGGATCTTTGCTTCAAGAGTCTCAGGTTTCGTATTGTTTCTGTATCTGTGTGATTTTATACAGTGAATCACGTTTTCTTTTGTTTTTTCATCTATATTATATTTATTCATTATCTCCTCAGCTATCTCAACACTGTATATCTCATGATCCTCATCCCCCTTTATCCTCCCGATGTCATGAAGAAGAGCAGCAAGCCTGAGAACCTCAAGATCCGCATTTTCTTTTTTACCTATCCTCATGCACAATGCATAGACCCTCTCCACATGAGAGAAATCATGAGTGGGCTTTGAATCTCTGAAATACTCCTTCACTTCCTCTTCTATCTTCATGTGATCACCTGTCTTCATAATGCTCATGATACATTATAGAGTCTTTCCTTCTTTATACTCTCTGCCCAAAGATTTATAACATTCGATATTTTAGTTTTTAAGGTGAAGATAAAGGAAGTATACTGCAAATCCGTTTTGTCAAAATCAGGGATATATGGGGTAGAATATGCTTTAAATCCGTATACAGGATGTGAACACGGATGTATCTACTGTTATGCCATTTTTATGAAAAAATTCAAAGAACATAAGGAAGAATGGGGTAATTTTGTTGATATCAAAATAAATGCTCCTACGATTTTATCAAAGGAGATAAAAAAGTTTCAGAGAGGGAGTATTCTCATATCCTCAGTGACGGATCCATATCAGCCTCTGGAAAGAAAGTATGAGATAACAAGAAAATGCCTATATGTATTATCAAAACACGATTTTCCTGTTACTTTCTTGACAAAATCGGATCTTGTCCTCAGAGATCTGGATATCATAGAAAAAATGAATGCTGATGTGGGCTTTACCTTTACCACAGTGGAGGAGAGAGTAAGAAAAATATTTGAGCCAAAAGCTTCTTCTATTGAAAAAAGATTTGATGCTTTGGAGAAGATAGAAAATAAATATGTGTTTTTTGGTCCTATACTACCGGAATTTTCAGATTCTGAAGAAAAAATAAGAGAGGCATTTACAAAATTTGAAGAAAGAAATGTAAAACGTCTGTATATAGATAGAATAAATTTATATCCGAACGTCTGGGAAAGAATGAAGAAATTCCTGGATTATAAAACACTCATAAAGTATCAGAAAATCAGGAAATCTGAGGAATATCCCATCATACTCAGGAGAAGAGTGATGGATGTTTTAAAGGATTTCAGTTTTGAATATAAAATTGGATGGTAGTTACTCTATCTTTATCGCTCTTATGTTCTCTAGATTTAACGAAGGAATATTGAATCCATTATCATAAACTATTTCAGGATTAATATCTCTTATTTCACGAAGATCAAAGTCTTTTCTTCCTTTTTCTGTAATAAATGTTATTTTTTCAGCTTTGGACTTACATATCGCCTTATCCAGTATCCTATTTAATTTTACCCTGTTGTGTCTATTCTCTATTATGTCTTCTATAGAATAAAAAACATTCAGATCACGGGGAGAAAAATACAGGATATTAAAAACTTCTCCGTATATAGAAAACGAATTTTCTGCATCTATAAACTCCACAATCTTTAAATTTTTAAGCCAGTTGCACTTACATCCATAGTTTTGTTCTACCGCTATTTTCAATGGCCCTCCTTCTTCTTTCGGAACACTCTTCCCATCCTTTTTGTAAGCCAGAATTACATCCACATCATATGGAATACTCACCATATATAAATCTTCAGAAATATAATTTATTATGTCTCCCTTTCCCAGGATATTGGAAGGTGTTCCCTCCCATTTTACTTCTTTTATCTCTTCATCCACGACTGTTTCATAAATTGTTGATATTTCAAACTTTTTCAACTCAGAAAGGGAATATTCTTTTACACCATCATCAACAACATAGAAATTCCATTCTTCTGTGCATCCTAAGATAATAAATAATAAAAAAATAGAAAGAAATTTCTTCATAGAACCTCTATCTCCCTTAAGTCCTTCACCCAGTACTTTGATTTATATCCTGGCATTATCAGCCTGAAATCTTTTGTTATTAGTATGTCTTCGTTTGAGAATATCTCATCAAAATCAAACTCCACGGTATACCCATCGGAAGATGTAAATTTAATCTTCTTGGCATCCTCTTCGTATCTCGCTCTATTTAATAGAGCTCTCACGGGTATACCTTCAAAAGTCTTTTCTTCTCCCTTGTACTCTGTAGTTATAGTCTTTTTATCAAATACATCCAGATCTTCCTTTGTGAGTACCAATGTAACTTTGGTTTTTCCTTTGATAATAATAGAGTTCTCTTTTCCAAGGAGTTTTATCTCTTTTAGATATTTAAGCCACAGCTTTCCAGGTTGATCTGTGATAACAAGCCTTATAGGACCTCCTTCTTCTTGTGTTATCTCCTTTCCATCCATTTCATAGCATAGATAAGCTTTACTCAGATCATTGAACTCCATTGTTGACATATACCCATCTATAGCTACAAAGGTAACATAATCAGGAGTCACATTGTATTTCTTCAGCACATCAGTCAGCAAGACACCTTTCCATGAATTTTTTATCTTAGTTCCTGTAGATTTAACTAAAATGGCATTGAATTCCTTATAAGGCATTGCTTTTAAATCTGTGAGAGACAGTTCCCCATTTACCAGTCCTGTTATGTTTATTGTATATTCTTCTTTTTCTTTTTTTTCACCTATACATCCCAAAACTAAAGATAATACCAGTATACCAACAATTGTTCTCTTCATGGTATCACTGAGTATGTCTATAAACAAACCTTTATAAACGTTATGTTCATAGAAATATATCGATGAATAAAAAATATGGCCTCATTATTTTAATAATTTTGGCTGTATCAATCTTCTCTGTACTCAGCAACACTGGATATAAGACATACGATGGAGAAAAAATAATAGAAAAAGATCTATATCCATACAGATTTATTTATTTTGGGGATAATAGACCAAAATATGGAAAAGAGCAGCCAGAAATTTTTGTAAACATGATAGAAATGATAAATGAAGAAGATCCTTTGTTTGTAATTGGAGGTGGAGATTTTGTTATAGAAGGAACCCCAGAAAACTTTGAGGAGTTTTTGAAAGTTGTATCTAATTTAAAAGCGCCATTGTTCTATGTTTGCGGGAATCATGATAATTCTAAGTATTATGAGAAATATCTGGGAGAAAAAGTTTATTCCTTTACATACAAAAACTCTATATTCATAGTTTTAGATAATTCAAGAGGATTTCTTGAGAAAAAACAGCTGAAATTCCTAAACAATCAATTAAAAAGAGATTTTGAACATAAATTTGTTTTTATGCATGAGCCACCTTTCGATCCACGTATGGGGGAAAGCCACTGTATGATCGATTCTAAAGAATTTATGAAGATAATAAAAGAAAATAATGTTGATTTTGTCTTCTGTTCTCATATTCATTCTTATTATAAAGAAAAAATAGGAAATACCACATTTGTAATCTCAGGGGGAGCTGGAGCACCTCTTGTTAATAATGGATTCTATCATTACATAGTTGTAAATGTAGGAGATAATATAAGTTTCTCGGTGGTGAGGTGTGAGAATGGGTAGGTACTACTTTGAAACAAGGGATTTAGTTATTATAGCTATAATATCTGCATTAGGAGGAGTTTCTTCCACATATATAGGATATTTAGGGAATTTAGTAAATAGATTCTTGGGCGTACCCTTTGGAGCTGGTCAGTTTCTGGCAGGGCTTCATATATTCTGGATCACTTTGGGATACGGACTCACAAAAAAAAGAGGCACAGGTGTTATGATAGGTGTTTTGAAAGCCTTTGTTGAGTTATTTTCTGGAGGAAAATTAGGCATTTTTGTTTTGGTTCTATCGGGAGCTCAGGGGGCATTAGTCGATCTTGTATTCCTGTTTCTGAGAAAAAGAAACTTTATCTCATATATTATGGCAGGAGGGATAGCTACAGCAGCAAATGTCTTTGTATTCCAGCTATTTTTCGCTCCTTATAATGCAACAACTTTATTTTTCTTTATATCTCTTATAGCATTTTTTTCAGGCGTTGTCTTTGCAGGATACTTTTCTTTCAGTGTTCTTGAGATTTTAGAAGGAAAGGAAAAGAGATATGGAGTGAAAAAAGCTTTGACTATTGGATTTGCAACTATACTTTTATTTGGAGGAATATACTACTATGCCGAGATATATACCGTAGGAGAAAAGGTCTCCATAACAGGAAACTGTGAAAATCCTTATGATTTTGTATATGAGGACCTTAAAAGCTTTGAAAAAACAGTGAATGCAGAGATGATCGGAGAATATAAATATGAGGAGAAAAAGGAGTATAAGGGTATTCCTCTCCTGAGGATAATAGAAAAAGCTGTACCCACAGGGAATAAAATAGAGGTCGTAGGCAATGATGGATACTCTGTTAAATTCGATATAAAAAAGTTAAATGAAGATGTTATTCTCACAGAAGAGAGAAGATTGATAGCGAAAGGATTTGATGGAAGCTACTGGGTTAGAGATGTGGTGGAGATCAGGATAGAATGATAAGGATAGAGAACTTCAGTTTCAGATATAATAAAAAGTGGGTATTGAAGGAGATAAATCTGGAAATAAAACGGGGAGATTTTGTACTGATCGCTGGAAAAAGTGGAAGTGGAAAATCTACACTTGCCTTAGCTATTTCTGGTTTCTTGAAAGGTAAGGGTGAAAAAAAGGGAAATATATATTTTAAAGGGAAGAATGTAGATGAATATGAATTATTTGATCTGGCAAAGAGCATAGGGATAGTACAGCAAGATCCTGAAAATCAGATCTGCACGTTAAATGTCACCGATGAACTCAGCTTTGCCCTAGAAAATATGTGTCTTGATAAAAAAGAGATTGAAAAAAGGATAAAATGGGCTTTGAGCATTGTGGGAGCAGAAAATCTGAGGGATAGGGATACCTTTTCTCTGTCGGGAGGAGAAAAACAGAAGATAGCTATAGCATCAATTCTGGCAATGAAGCCAGATGTTATAATATTCGATGAACCGACGAGCAACCTTGATCCCAAGGTAACCTTGGAGATATTTAATGTCATAAAAAGGATAAGAGAGAAAGCCAATATCACAGTGATTGTTATAGAGCATAAATGGGAATACATCATGAAATATGTGAATAAGATAGCTTTATTGGAAGATGGAAGATTAAAAGTGATAAAAAACTTAAAACCTCCAGAATATAAAAAGATAAAAAGGGAAATAGGAAAAAAGATACTTGAAATAAAGAATCTTGAGTTTTCTTACGGAGATAAAAAAATTTTAAATGGTATAAATCTTGAAGCCTATGAAAACGAGGTAATAGGTATAATGGGAGAAAATGGAAGCGGAAAAACAACATTTTTAATGTGTTTAATGAATTATTTAGATTACTCTGGAGATATTCTTATAAATGGAGAGAACATAAAAAACAAAAAAACATCAAAAATAGCAAGGGACGTGGGATTTATCTTTCAGAACCCCAATCATCAGATATTTGAGTCTTCTGTATTGAAAGAAGCTGAGTTTGCCATGAAAAACTTTAAAAAACATAACAATATAGACTATTTATTGGAAAAAACTGATCTTGGGAAATATAGAGACAAGAACCCATTTAGATTGAGTTATGGAGAAAAAAGAAGGCTGAATATAATCTCCATCCTATCCTATGACCCTAAAATAATCCTTTTGGATGAACCCTTTATAGGACAGGACCATGAAAATGTTAAAAAAATTATGGAGATACTTCTTGAGAAGAGAAACCTTATTTTAATGGTACTCCATGATTTCAAGATAGCTGAAAATTACTGTTCAAGAATTGTAATTTTAAAAGATGGAAAAATAAATATGATGGAGGAAAAACATGAATCCTGTAACTAAGTTTTTAATTCTCATAATATACTGTATTCTTTTATTTTTATTTCATAATATCTATATAATAACATTTTTGTGTTTTCTATCCTTATTTATCTTTTATCTAAAAGAAGGATTTTCTGAAATCAGGAAAAAGAAGTTAATTATCACCTTTTCACTTTTTATATTGATAGTAAATATGGTTTTTCTAAAAAGTGATCTCTATGAAAAACTGGAGTTTTCTCTGAGAATGGTTTTCAGGTTTCTGGGGATTGTATTCTCAGGAATATTATTTTCAAAGAATGATCCCAATGAGTTTGCATACTCGTTGATGAAAATAGGAGTACCGTACAGGTTTGGCTTTACCCTTGTATTTACATTTCGATTGGTTCCTTTATTTGATTTTGAGTCGAACATGATCAGGAAAGCTCAAAGGGCAAGAGGTATAGAGCTTGAAGGGGTAAGGAGTGTTCTAAACTTTGTGAGATATACCTTCCTTCCACTATTATACTCTGCTTTAGAGAGAGTTGATTCTTTTACTCAGTCAATGGAAGGAAGATGTTTTGGAATATATAAAAAGAGAACTTTTTACAGAGAGATCAGGTTTGATAAAAAGGATTATCTGGTAACAATAGGAATGTTTCTTATTTTAGCATTTTCTATATACTGGAGGTATTTATGATAATAGTTATAACAGGAGAAAAGCATGTGGGTAAAACAACTGTATTAAAAAAAATAATAGAAAATCTTGGAAAAGATATTTTTGGGGTTATAAGTGAATCTTTCAATGATGGGTTCTGGGTCGAGGATCTTAACACAAAAGAAAAGAGAGTTCTTGCTTCAAAGAACAAAATAGGATTTAAGTTGAGAGGATACTACTTTGATCCCGAAGTTATAAAATTTGTGAAAAAAGCTTTAGAGAGAAAAGGAGAGATTTTGGTATACGATGAGATAGGATACTTAGAAATGAATGGATTCATAGACGTTTTTAAATATCTGAAAAAAAACTCTATAGTGATCGTAAGAAAAGACATATTAAAAGATGTTTTAAAAAAAATGGATGAATATAAAGTGTTTACAGTAACAAAAAAGAACAGAAATGTCATAGCAAATAAAATCCTGGAATTATGTAATAACATCTTCTAATCTATCCTTTTCTATTGCGTTTTTTATTTCCATGGCTATCCTTCTTCCCATACTCATTTTTTTTCTGTATTTTATATACGAGTATGGAGAATATGGTACAAATGGGTTTGTTCCAGCAACGATCCTTGCAGATATCTCAAATGTTACTATATCGGGCTCGTCTGTCACTATTGTTTCCAGACAGTAAGGTCCAATAAGTCCCTTTTCATGTATTTTTTTTGATTCTCTGAGGACACTATCCCCTATCTCAAATACCTTTTCCAGAAGAGATTCTCTTATGACGATTGGAAAGTTTCCAACAACAACATAACTTGGCTCTATTTCAAAACCTTTTGGCATTCTCCCGAGAAAATCAACATTACTCTCATATCTCCTATCAATACTCATAAGAATATTTTCTTTTTCCAATGGTGAATAAAAGAAATGAAAATACATTGCTACTCCCTTTATATACTCCTGTATCTGATAGTTTTTCTCATTTCCAACTCTTTTGAGTATTTCCTCTCTATTTTTTGCAAAAAAATATCCCTTTCCTCCCTTAGCACCATGAAACTTTACTATGACCTCTCTGTCAATCTCTTCATCCTCAAAAATTTTTGGAATTCTTATTCCAGAGTTTTTCAGCCACTCCCTCTCCAGAGTTCTATCAGATTCCCATCTGAAAAGAAATTTGTTCCCAAATATGGGAACTTTAAATTCTCTCTCAAGAAAACCAAGACTGAGATAAGATATGTAACTTCCATGTGGAATCATTATCACGTTTTTTTCTATAAGCTTTTCCTGCATCTCTTTATTTCCTATATCCCTAAGATTTTCGAGATATAATATCTCATCTGCAACATTAAATCTCTCATAAAACCGTCTTTTCTTTTCACATAAAAGGAGAGTTTTAAATCCCTCTTCCTTAGCTCCATTGAGAATATTCAGAGCAGAATGACTTCCTATTGTTCCAATGATATACTCCATGATCCTTCTATATGGGATAGTTTAAAAATATGTCTGGTATAAAAGTTCTGGAGTGCATAGTTATTTAAATCTATACGCCATAAATGATAAAATGAGTAGCGTACCTTTGCTTATTACGATAATAGAAAGAACATTCAAAGGAAAAATACTGTTTATAGTAATCGCATTGTT